>Ga0126311_10000004_pt1 | contig 262402 bp, 226 predicted proteins | sample Plot61_FD_92539 | JGI IMG/M metagenome (GOLD analysis project Ga0126311, IMG submission 92539) | Serpentine soil microbial communities from UC McLaughlin Reserve, CA, USA - Plot61 | ecosystem: Environmental > Terrestrial > Soil > Grasslands | place: USA: UC McLaughlin Reserve, Lake County... | reverse complement strand
GGACTTCTTTAAGGATAAGACGTTGACAGAGATCAAGCCTGTATTGATTGAGCAATTCAAGGCACAACGCAGAAAGGCCGACAAAGCGCCGGCGACGATCAACCGCGAACTTTCCGTACTCTCCAAGATCTTCACGGTTGCGATCCGTCTTGAAGAGGCAGAATCGAATCGATGTCAAAACGTGGAACGCTTCGCCCTCGACAATCAACGTGTTCGCTATCTGACGGAGGATGAGGAAGATCGGCTGTTCGAGGCGATGGGCGATGACGAGTTACTTAAAGATGTCGTCACGGTTGCTTTGCACACTGGAATGCGGCGCGGGGAGATTTTCGGCTTGAAGTGGTTCGATTTGGATTTTGATCGCGGCACAATTCAAGTACGAAAGACCAAGACTAAACTTAACCGCACCGTTCCTATGAATGCGCGGGTAAGAGAGGTGCTGGCGCAACGACCTAAGTCCAGCGAGCATGTCTTCACGAGTCCGCGAACGAAGGGCCGATTGGTCGATCTCAAGAAAGGGTTTAACGAGGCTCGATCGGCTGCGGGGATCGAGATTTCCAGTTAAGGGATCTCCGTCACAGTTGCGCTACCCGTATGTCAGATTGTGGCGAGGAGCTTGTTACTATCGCTGAAATCCTGGGACATACAGACATCCGCATGACTAAGCGGTATTCACATGCGATGCATGAAAGAAAGCGTCAAGCACTTGAAAAGCTGGCGGTCACGTCAAATCTACGCCAAATAGAAAAACGGCAGGGTGGCCGCCCTGCCGTAAGTGCTTGATTTAATTGGTGGAGCAGAGGGGGATCGAACCCCTGACCTCCGCATTGCGAACGCGGCGCTCTGCCAAACTGAGCTACTGCCCCACGCGGAGGGACATATTAGGAAGCGCCGTTGAGTAGTGTCAAGGCGTGGGTGAGGGCGTCATGAAGTTTCGCAACGTTCTTGCCGCCGCCCTGTGCCATCTCGGGTCTGCCGCCGCCGCGGCCGTCCAGCATTGCGCACGCCTCGCGCATCAATGCGCTCATGTCGCCAACGGCGTCCGCGGAGCGCGCGAAGACGAGGCGCGCGGTGTCTTTGTCGCGAGAGCCCAGCAAGGCAATCGTACGAGGATGCGAGATTAACGCGTGCGCGAGTTTCTTCAACGACTCTGCATCGCGGCTGTCGAAGACGTGAGTTACAACGCCGCCAGCAGCAGTAGCTAACAGCTTTTCTGCTTCAACACCGGCCGCCAATTCTTCAAGCAAGCGAATGCGACGATTTAACTCCTTGTGCTCTTCAAGCAGCTGCGCCGCTACCTGCGGCACGTCGTCTCTGCCGGTACTGAACAACGCCGCCACATCGCGCGCACTCTTGTTTGCCTTGCGATAGTCCGCGAGCGCGCGCACGCCTGCCACAAAGTCGAGGCGCGTCAGTCCCTTCGCACGCTCCCACGACCGCACGGCGATCATTCCGACTTCCCCGGTGCGATACGCATGCGTGCCACCACACGGCGTTAAATCGAATCCCTCGATCTCGATCAAACGCAGATCACCATCGCGCGCGGGCTCCTTCCGTAACGGCAGCTCCGCGGCCTCACCAGACGTCACGCTGCGAATCGCGATCGCGCGATCCTCCCAGATGACATTGTTCGCCAGCTCGACCGCGCGCTCAATCACCTCAGTCGTCGGATTGTTCAACTCAACATCGATCTCGCACGACGCATCGAGCACGCGAAAGCTGCGAGTCGGAGCATTGAAGAGCTTGATCAACGCCTGCGACAGAATGTGTTGGCCCGTGTGCTGTTGCATGTGGTCCAGCCGGCGCGACCAGTCGATGCGCCCACGTACAACATCACCACGACCAGGCGCCGCGCCCTGGACCACGTGCAGCACTCCTTTGTCACCGTCGTCGATACACTCGACAACGCGCGCGCCGTTGAGTGTGCCGGTGTCACTTGGTTGACCACCTCCGGTCGGATAAAACGCAGTGCGATCGAGAACAATCGCGGTCCATCCACTGACGCGATCAGTGACGTCGACCACGCGCGCTTCAAACTCGATCAAATGAGAATCGGAGTAATAGAGACGTTCGGTTACTGGCATTTATTTTAACCACGGATTACGCAGATTTATTCGTATAATCGGCGCATGCATCCTGATTCACGCAGATTAATAATTGTACTCGCGTTCATTATGTTGTTCAGCGGTCTGGCCAGAGCCGCGGACCCGCCGCTGAAATCAATCACGTATCAACTCGCAATGTCGCGACCGGTGTCGCATCTTTTCGAAGTACAAATCATAGTTGAACTACCCGAACAGTTAAAAGACAAGCCGCTTCAGTTTCAGATGGCCAAGTGGTCGCCCGGACGTTACGCGGTCTTTGATTTCGCCAAAAACGTGCAGGAATTTCGCGCCAACGCGACCGTGACGCGCATCAACGCAGACACGTGGAGCGTGTCGCCACAAGGTAAGACCACCATCAACGTTTCATACAGAGTATTCAGCAACGATCTTTCCGGCACTTTCTCACAACTCGACAACCGTCACGCCAATTACAACGGCGCTTCGGTCTTCATGTACGTCGTGGACCATAAGCCCGATCCGGTAAAGCTCACAATCCAGCCGCCCGCCGGCTGGCGCATCGTGAACGGCCGCACCGCAAAATCCGGTCAAACCGAATGGCGATTTCCAAACTGGGACATCATGATCGACACGCCCACCGAAATCGCACCCGACTGGACTGGGGACGACTTCACCGTCGACGGCAGAAAGTATCACGTCGTGGTCCACTCGTTTGGACCAGAAGGCGGACGGCGCGCTGCACTCGTAAAGGACATCGAGAAGATCGTGCGGGCCGAAGTCGCGATGTGGGGGCCACCTGAGTTTGAAGAGTACACGTTCCTGATCCACTTCGCTGCCGACGATCGTTCCGGCGACGGCATGGAGCATCTGACGTCGACTCAAATCATCCAACCCAGCGCGCTTGGTGAGCCGGGTGTTTACGAACGAACACTCGGCACCGTCTCGCACGAATTCTTTCACGTGTGGAACGTCAAGAGACTGCGCCCCTTCGAACTTGGACCATGGGACTTCTCGCGACCACTCGCCACGCGCGGGCTCTGGGTCGCCGAAGGCTTCACGAATTATTACGGCCACCTGATGTTAAGACGCGCCGGTCTCTGGAACGACAGACAGTTTCTAAAAGCCGAAGCGGAAACTATCGATCGCATCGAGAGTGCGCCGGGAAGTCGTTTGATGAGTGCTGAAGAATCATCACTATCGGCGCCTTATCTCGACGATGCTCCACACGCGCAGCTGGTTAACCTGCAAAACACCTCGATCAGCTACTACCCGAAAGGCGAGCTCATCGGCATGGTGATGGACTTGCTCGTGCGCGGTCGAACGAAAGGCAAGGCGTCGCTCGACGACATCATGCGCGACATGTACGAAGAGTTCTACCTGAAAAGCCCGAACGCGACTTATTACCTGCGTGGTCGTGGTTACCGGACGGAAGACCTCGAGCAAATTGCTTCGCGTCGCGTGGGTTTCGAGCTGAGCGATTTCTTCAAGCGACACATTCGCGACGTGGAGGTGTTGCCTTACGATGAAGCGTTTACGTATGTGGGGTTGCGTCTTGTCAAGACACAATCGGAAGAGCCATTCGATGCGGGACTCTCGCTCGATTTTGATGGTCCAAGCGAAGCGCAGATCGAGAATGTTCGAAACAACTCGCCTGCCGAAGGCGCGGGGTTGCAGATGAACGATCGGATTGTCTTGCTCGCTGGAAAACCAGTGACAAGGGACACGTGGCGGCGAACGCTCGCACGTTTCAAGCCAGGTGACTCAGTGCCGATCACAGTCAAACGTGATCGACGAACGATCAAGACGAATATCGTGTTGGGCCAGCCGGAACGGTTTGATTACCGGATTGAAGAGCAGGCGGATGCGACGGCGGAGCAAAAACGATTACGCGCTGCGTGGCTAAGCGGAAAGTAAACGCGGATTACACGGATTTAAGGAACGATTATTTCCAAAGAGCGCGGAGCGATCTCGAAGCGCATCGGCAGGTGACCAATAAACTCACCGTCGATCTGCACGTGTGCGTCGCCGTGCGCTTTGATCGTTACGGCGTTTACAAACTGTACTTCAGGCGTGTTGCGAGGCATGCCGTTGCGCATTGCCTGCGAAAGCAGGTGCAGGTAACGCAGCCGGCTGCGCGTGTCGATGATGCAAACTTCAAACTCGGGTTGATCGAGTCGCGCGCCGGGTGTAATCGCGAGGTCGCCACCGTATTTTGCCGCCTTACCAATCGCGGCAAACGTTGATGTGTATTTGTGGCCATTGATTTCGAGTATAAATGGACGCGGGTTCCAGGTGGCGAGGTGACTCAGGCCGGAAACCCAAAACGCGCCCTTGCCGATTCGCTTTTTCAACGATGGTTGCACGCGCCTCACCACCGAGGCGTCGAGACCGATCCCGGCCATCAATACAAAATGACGACTCTCGTTCGTGGTCTCATCGATCGCGAGGCCGAGATAGATCTGCCGCGACTTACCTTGTGCCACGATCTTTAACGCTTGTTCGTCATCGAGAGGCAAACCGAGCTCACGCGCAAGAACGTTTCCGGTGCCGCGCGGGATGATGGCGAGTCGCGCCTTCGTGCCTGCCAAACCCTGAATCGCTTCGTTGATGGTGCCATCACCGCCCGCGACGATCACGTCAGAGCTGCCATTACCGGCCGCGCGCGCGGCAATCGCGGTGGCGTCGCCGGGACCTTGCGTCAAACGCACGTCGACTTTGACGCCGAGTGACTCGAGTTGTGCGGCGAGCTCTTCAACAGGCCGCCGGCGTGAAGCGTAGCGGCCCGTTTTCGGATTTGAAATCAGTATTGCCTTACGAGGAGACATTGATAGCAAGTCAGCAACGGCAATCGAAGTGCCGTGCGCGTTTGCTCGTCGCAGACGCCATGATGCTCGTGCGTTGCTGCTAAAAAATAGACAGTTGTCAGATAAATCTGCCACAAGTGCGCACAGAAACACAGTACAAGCGACGCGAGTTAAGTACAACTCACAACGGGTGGGATTAACCTCCCTGGTTTTCTTTCTGATCATGATCTTGGGAATATTTCTTTCATCCGCCGGGTTTACATTGTCAAAACGATAATGGAGGTTTTCGCAATGCTTACTAAACGGAATTCTTTGCTCGTATTATTACTGATCCTTGCGGGCGTGGCTTTGGCTGTATCACAGCAACCTGCTGCCGGCGCGAACGAGATCGTCATTCAAAACTTTGCGTTTGAACCGGCCACGCTGACAGTCAAGGCTGGCACCAAAGTCACCTGGGTCAATCGCGATGACGAACCGCATACCGCGACCGCCACTGACAAGCGCTTCAACTCAAAAACTCTGGAGAACGGCGAACGATTCTCAATGAAGTTCAGCCAGCCAGGCATTTACAAGTACTACTGCGCCCTGCATCCGAAGATGACTGGCCAAATCGTCGTCAAGTAGCTCAAGGAGACACAAAGTGAAACAAGATCAAATTGAGCGACGCAGTTTTCTCAAATGCATGGCATGGGCCGGTACCGGGGTCGTGTGGGCAATGAATAGCGGCGTGCTGAGTTCGCACGAGCTGCTCGCCGCACCGAAGCGCAAGGCCGGGTTTAGCTTTGTTCAGATCAGCGACAGTCATATCGGGTTTAATAAAGATCCGAATCACGATGTTACAAAGACTTTGCAAGAGGCGGTGGACAAGATCAACGCGCTCGACGAGCGGCCTGCGTTCGTGATTCACACGGGCGACATCACGCATCTCGCTACGGCCGAGCAGTTCGACACGGCCGCGCAGATCATGAAGAGCGCGAAAGCGGATCAGGTTTACTATGTGCCGGGTGAGCATGATGTGTTTACTGACGACGGCAAACTCTATTTTGAACGGTTCGGAGGAGGGCCGGGTTGGCGAAGCTTCGACTACAACGGTGTGCATTTCATCGGGTTGATTAATGTACTGAATCTGAAGCAGGGAAGTGGAACCGGGCTTGGCGGCAGCGGGCTCGGACAATTGGGCCAGGAACAGTTAGCATGGTTGCAGAAGGATGTTAAGGGTTTGCCCAGCAGCACGCCGATCGTGGTGTTTGCGCATATTCCGTTATGGACCATCTCACTCGAATGGGGTTGGGGCACGGATGAGAGCGCGCAGGCGTTGGCTTATTTGAAGCGGTTCGGATCCGTGACGGTGTTGAATGGGCATATCCATCAGGTGCTACAGAAGGTTGAGGGGAACGTAGTATTTCATACGGCGCGTTCGACCGCATATCCACAGCCCGCGCCCGGCACGGCGCCCGCACCTGGGCCGATCAAGGACGTGCCCGCGGAGAAGTTGCGCAGTACGTTGGGCGTGACGGATGTTAGTTACACGGCAAAGGCGGGGCCGCTGGCGGTCGTTGACGAAGCGTTGGGTTGATTGAAACGCCGAAGGCGTTGGCTAATTTTAGCCCAAGGGTTGGAGCGAAGCGACAACCCTGGGTGTACGACAAAATATCGTTCAACCCTGAAAGGGTTCGGCGGTTGGCGAACCCTTACAGGGTTCTAAAATACTGTAATTTCTGACCCAGGGTTGTCGCGGCCGCTCCAACCCTGGGCTGACATTAGCGAACGCCTTCGGCGTAAATAGCGAACGCCTTCGGCGTAAATGGCGAACGTCTTCGGCGTAAATGGCGAACGTCTTCGGCATAAATGGCGAACGCCTTCGGCGTAAATGGCGAACGCCTTCGGCGTTGAGGGTTGAAGATGAAATTTGCGAGGACGGTTTTTCTAGTTGCGGGGATTTACGGGTTGATTGTGCTCGTGCCGCAGTTTTTTCTGGAACGAAAGATTGGTGTGGATACGCCACCGCCGATCACGCACCCGGAATTCTTTTACGGTTTTATCTGTGTCGCCGTGGCGTGGCAGGTTCTATTCCTGATCCTATCGAGGGATCCGATCAGGTACCGGCCGATGATGATCCCCGCAATGCTCGAAAAGATTGGCTTTCCGGTCGCGGTCCTCGTTCTCTATCTTCAAGGTCGCGTGGCGCCGGCCATCTTCATCCCCGCCGCACTCGATCTGGTCTTGCTGGTGCTGTTCATTACCTCATATCAGAAGACGCACGACTCATCTCAGTCCTGATCTGCAACGACTTCGCCTTCTGCGACTTCGCGATCTCAAGCGATCGCTTGAAACAGTTTTCCGCCTCCGCTCTCCTGTCTTTCTTCAACAACAACTCGCCTTTGAGTCGATAGAGCTCAGCTTCGTAATAGCGCTCGCCATTGTTATCAACGATCGTCGTCGCTTCTTCCAATAAAACAGACGCTTCGTCAAGTCGCCCCAACTTCAGGAGCGCCTCGGCCAGTAATGCCAGAAAGTGCGGGCGCACGACTGCAGTCGCCGTAACTTCGAGCGCCGCGAGTCCCTCCTGCATCAGATCGATCCCTTCCTGATCGTGTCCCTGTTCGCTGAGCGTCCAGCCTTTCATTACATCAGCCATCGCCCCATACAACACGAGTCCATGCGACTGTGAAACCTCGCTCACCGCGTCGGCATACTGCTGGGCCATCCGGTAATCGCCACGTAGCTGATAAAGAACGCTCGCAAACAACTTTGCGTGTGCGAGCCCATGCGGCTCAGATAACTCGAGCGCGAGCGCCACCGCTTCGTCCATGCGCTTCACCGCTTCATCAGTACGTCCGAGAAACCAAAGCGCCCACGCGGCGAAGCAAGGCATCGCAACGCCTGGATTCAGTGCATACAGAAACGAATCATCACGATGCAGCACGGGATCGTAGAGCGCGAGTGCTTTTTCATAATGGTCCAATGCGAGCTCGAAATTACCGAGGTGCGTGTTGGTGATCTCCAAGGCCCAATGGCCGCGCAGCGCAAGTCCCGGATATGATAGTCGCTCAGAAAGTCGCAGAAATTCCTCCGCGATGTCGCGAGCTGTCTCTAACTCTCCGCTCAGCGTATGGAATGTCCAAAGGCCCCAGAGCACTTCAGAAACATCAGGTGAGTCGCCCAACTGGTCATAAAACTGGCGCGCTTTCATGTAGACTTCGCCGACATTCGGAGACGCATAGCCCTCAATCGCTATCAACGGAACGCCAAGCGTGAGGTGCAAACACAGCGCCTCGTTCACGACTTCGCGCGTCTCCGGCACGTTGCCGATCAACTCGATACCACGACGCGCGAGATCCACAGCCTCCTGGTACGCAAAGCGCCGGATCGCATTGTTCGCTCCAGTCTTGAAGTAGTATGCGGCGCGTTTGTAGTCGCGACCACGCTCGAAGTGCATCGCCAGCTCAGCCGAGATCTCCACCGCGCGGTTGCCGTAAACCTCCTCGCCGCGCTCAGCGATCAGCCGGTGCAGTCTCACGCGCCGAGCCGCGGGTATCCGGTCATATAAAACGTTCTGGTAAACAGCGTGTACAAACCCAAACCGCGTCACGACTTCGCCGTTCGGCAATTCCTGTACGCCGCACTCCTGAATGTATTGCTTCTGGCGCGCGAGCTCGTTGCACCGTGCTTCGACGAGGCGCGGATCCTCTTCGAGACCGGCCGCCAGCGCGGGCGTTGAAAACTCAACTCCGGCTACGCTCGCCGCTTCCAAAGTTCTTTGTGTCTCGGCATCGAGATGGTCCACATGCCGCTCGATCATCTGCTTGATATTGTCCGGGACGCCCAGCTCGACATTCGCCAGATCGACATCTAATACCCACTTGTCATCACGCAATACGATCAGCCCCGACTCAAGCAGGTAATTCGCCGCGTTCACCATAAACAACGGATTGCCATCCGTACGCTGATGGATCAATCCGGCGAGGCCGGCGGGAAAACTATTACCCGGAAACGTGACCGCGAGATAATCGTAAACCGCAGCTTCCGTGAGGTATTCGAGCGGCAACTCTTTACACAACTGCTTCGCCAGCAACTCCTGCTTCACTGCCTTCAGTGGATGACCACTCACGATCAGCTCGACGTTTCGAAATGTCCCAATCAACATCAGGTGTGCGCGCTGTCGACGCGTCGCGAGATACGAGATCAGGTCGAGGGTTGAGTAATCGCTCCAGTGCAGGTCTTCCAAAATCAGCACGAGGGGCACGTCGGCCGTGAGTGCTTCCAAAGCGTCGCCCATCTCTCGCAGCATTCTTTCGCGTGTCGCACCAGAGACGTCCCGGCTCAACTGCTCGCGCTCTGCCGGACTCAACAACGAGGGCATTTGCAACAGCCACATCGGTGCATGTGCGCGCACCACGTCTGCGACTTTTGGCTGCTCGCGGCAAAGTCGCCCGATCGCTTCGAGAACCGGCAGATACGCTTCACCCGTTCCGTATTGTTCCAGACACTGTCCGCGGCTGACACGAATCGATCCGTCAGCAGGAATCGTTCGTGCGAACGCGTCGACAAGCGCAGTCTTCCCGATGCCGGCTTCGCCTGTGATAAATCCGACTTGACGTTCTCCGCGCAGCATCCGGCGCAGCCAACGGTGCATTCGGGCTAATGCCTGATCGCGTCCGACCACGCCTGTATAAACAAAGAAAGCACCGGAAAACGCATTGTCCTGAAACGACTGCTCCGGTTCCTTTTTAGTCCCGGCAATCTCTCCAATGAACCGGTAGCCGCGCCGGTGTGAAGTCTCGATGAACCGCGGCGATTTGGAATCGTCATCGAGTGCCTCTCTTAACTGCCGCACGGTGACTTTGAGGACAGCATCGCCGACAAACGTCTCCGGCCAGACGGCGTTCAGGAGCTCTTCTTTGGTAACGAGTTGTCCTGAGAATTTCACCAGGTAGTTGAGTACGGCGAAAGCCTTGGGTCTGATCTTGATTTCTTCTGAGCCTCGCCACAGACACTCATTAATGAGATCGAGGGAAAAGCGATCGAAGACTATGCGCTTGTCGTTCACGGTCAGGCTCACGTTTGGGCCATTGTCCTCCTCTGCTGGGTAGATGGCAAACAAGGCGGGGGAGTTAGCCGGGAAAACTGAAAGTTATCACTGCGACCCTCTGCGTATCTCTGCGTTACAGGGCTATTTCAACACAGAGGGCCGCAGAGATACGCAGAGCGTCGCAGAGAAATCCTCATCTTTTGTTCATTACCTCTTTTTTGTCGCTTTGATTCCCAAAACGTTACAGCACATTTACCAGAAGGTTATGACTGGGTTGCGAGTGATCTCTATTCTCTCGTCCGATCAAAAGATTAGAGAGGATAATTATGAAGAAACATTTTTTCGCAATAGCGGTTGTTTTGGGCTTGTTGGCGGCATTAGTGGTGGTGCCGCGTCTTGCTGACGCTCAGGACGACCAGGCAGGAGCTTCGGCAGTCGCCGATGGCTCGGATCCGGTATCCGTTTTTCAGGCGGCTGGCCCGACGGCAGCTTCGATCCAGGGTTCAGTCGATCAGTTTCGCGCTACGGTCAGCGTTCCTGCTGGTCGTCGTGAGATCAACTGGGACGGAGGCAATCCAGCCAACGAGGCCACGTCAGTCGCAGGAAATCCGTTTACAGGATTTCAGGTCACACGCGGCGCGCTGTTCACAACCCCGGACGGGACCGGGTTTGTGCAAGCTCCTGCCGGCACCGATGTGCCACCAGGAGGACTCGCCGGCTTTTTCAATAATCCAACTTACAAAACCAGCTTTCGAGCGTTCAGCGCGTCACGTCTATTCGCTGTCATTGGCGGCAAAGTCACAGACGTGACCTTTTTCGTGCCCGGCGGCGGCAACGTAGCAGCCACGGTCAACGGTTTCGCCGCAGTTTTTACCGATGTGGACCAGCCGAACGGAAGTGGTCCGGCGCGAAAACGCGGTAATCGAAACGCCAGCACGTTGATCGAGTACTACGGCACTGAGGGACAGTTGTTGTTCAGCAGTTACGTACCAGCGTCGCCGGGCGATGGCGGGTTTTCTTTCTTCGGCGTGGTGTTTCCCGGCGCACGCATCGCGCGAGTGCGAATCACGAGCGGCGATGTCGCGCCCGGTCCCAACGACTCCGAGAAAGATGACGTCGTGATGATGGACGACTTTATTTTTGGTGAGCCGCTACCGGTTCAATGAGGAGGACAGATGAGTAAACGTAGTTACGAACTTGCCCGTCGACTCGAGCTTGGCGCTCTGGCGCTCGAAGCTTTCGCAAGCTCGCTGACGGATTTCGAGTGGCAAAGCCGCATTCCCGGAGATGGACGAAAGATTGGCGTGGTGGTCCATCACGTTGCCAGTGTCTACCCGCTCGAGATCGAGTTGGCCCAAACGCTGGCGAAAGGTGAAGCGGTTGAGGGTTTGACGATGGACGTGGTGAACAAAATGAACGCCGAACACGCGAAGAAATTCGGTGGCGTCACGAAAGACGAAACGGTCGAGCTGCTGAAGCAGAACAGTGCAGCAGCCGCAGCCGCGATGCGCTTACTTACAGACCAGGAGCTCGATCACGCGGCGCCGGTGTCGCTCTACGCGAACGCGATTCTTACGTGTCAGTTCGTGCTTGAGGATCACGCTGTCAGACACAGCTATCACCACCTGGGGCGCATCCGCGCTGCTTTGCAGGAGAGAACGCTGGCCAAATTAACCGCATGATTTTTCACGGTCGAAACAATGAACTTTGAAGAAGCAGTCATGCCGCACCTGGACGCCGCCTACAACCTGGCGCGGTGGTTAACCCGTAACGAGGCGGACGCGCAGGACATGGTCCAGGAAGCCTACCTGCGCGCGCTCCGGTTCTTCGGCGGCTTTCATGGGACCGACGCGCGAGCGTGGTTGTTAACGATTGTGCGAAACACCTGCTACACGTGGTTGAAGCGGAACAGATTGCCGGAGATGTCAGGCGATTTCGACGAGGCAGTGTTGACGAAAGAGTCTGACGAGCTTGATCCGGAGGCTTCACACGTTTTGAAAGTTCAATCGCAATTGATCAACGAAGCGATCGAGAAACTGCCGATCGAGTTTCGTGAAGTGGTGATCCTGCGCGAGCTCGAAGAGCTTTCGTACAAAGAGATCGCTGCCATCACTGGAATTCCGATCGGCACCGTTATGTCGCGGCTCTCACGCGCGCGCAAGCGACTATTCGTTTGCCTGCGCGGAGTCGCGGAAATCAAACGCAAGCCACCCGCTATCAAGTGTCGCATTGACCTGGTCCAAGCGTGGAATAAGTGAGTCGCTTGATCGGTATCCAGATCAGAACGATTAAAAGACCTTGATGAGAGTTAAAGAGGAGAGTTGTTATGAAGAACGTAGTTGCAAAGATGAGTTTGCTGGCAGTGATGATCGTCATCGCGGCGAGCGTGTCAGCAAATGCGCAGTCACTTAATTACAGGTTAACCGCAAACATTCCGTTCGATTTTTCAGTGGGCGGCCAGAAACTTCCAGCGGGCAAATACTGGATCAGCCGCGCCCAGCCGAGTAGCGGTGATCTGGTCATTCAAATCAGGAGTACAGACGGGCACTCGAACATAACTCGTTTGACGATCCCTAAATCCGGATTCGACCCGGTGGAAACCAGCTCGCTGGTATTTAACCGTTACGGAGATGAGTACTTCCTTTCGGAAATCTGGGTTGCAGGTGGTGTAACCGGACGAGAGTTGACCAAGTCGCGCGCCGAACGCGAGCTCGCGCGGAAAACGCAGGACAATGGAATCGCGGCACTTAATGCGCCGGATGTAAAGACAGTCACCATTCAGGCGAATTAACCAGCCGTGAGATTCTGGAGTGCGGTCTCCGCCGCTGCGGGGGCGCATAGAGAGCGGAGGTCGCACTTCAGAAGTCGAATCAAGATGCAAAGGTGAGAACGAATCGTGGGAATGAACAAGTCAGGAAGAGAGGCTTCCTGACTTGTTCTTTTATTCATTCCCCACCCTCCCCACCACTTAATATCGTGACGCGCAGCGGCTCAAACGAGTTTCACGGCTCAGCATACGATGTAATCAACAACAGTGCTTTCAACTCGCTGACCGCCAGCCAAAGGAGCCGACGGCACAAAAAAGCCCGTAGTTACTGAGAACACGTTTGGCTTCTCGCTTGGTGGCCCAATCGTCAAAGACAAGCTTTTCTTCTTTGGCACTTACCAGCGCGATCTGGTTCGTTCCGGCACAGACGCAACCGTCCGCGTGCCGACCGCCGAAGGCTTTGCCACATTGCGCTCGTACGGTTTTTAAGCCACAGATGAACGCGGATGAACACGGATTTTTCTTACCGTGTTCATCCGCGTAAATCCGTGGCTTTATTCTAGTCTGTAATTGGGCGCCTCTTTGGTGATGATCACGTCGTGTACGTGAGATTCCTTCAGCCCTGCTGAGGTGATGCGGAGGAAGCGCGTCCGCTCCTGGAATTCCGGGATCGTGCGGCAGCCGGTGTAGCCCATTCCGGACCGCAGACCGCCGACCAGTTGCGTGACCATTTCAGCGAGTGTTCCTTTGTACGGCACGCGTCCTTCGATTCCTTCGGGAACGAGTTTCGAGTCAGTCTCGATCGTGTCCTGCGCATAACGATCGCGCGAGCCCTCGCGCATCGCGCCAATCGAGCCCATACCGCGATACGTCTTGAACGAGCGACCCTGAAACAGAATCACCTCGCCGGGCGCTTCTTCTGTTCCGGCAAACAACGATCCGATCATCACGACGTCCGCGCCCGCTGCGATCGCCTTCGCAACGTCGCCCGAAAACTTGACGCCACCATCGGAGATCACCGGAACATTCTTGCCACGCGCCGCTTTCACACAACTCGAGATCGCCGTGATCTGCGGCACGCCCGCGCCAGTTACAACTCGCGTCGTACAGATCGACCCAGGTCCAATTCCGACTTTGATCGCGTCGACGCCCGCATCGATCAACTCCTGTGCGCCGGCAGTCGTGCCGATGTTCCCCGCGATCAGATCCGTTTCCGGATGCCGCTGCTTGATCTCTTTAACTGCCTCGATGACGCGCGATGAGTGGCCGTGCGCAGTATCGATCACAAGACAATCGACACGTGTCTTCACGAGCTCATCCGCGCGCTCACGAAAATCGCCGGTGGCGCCAATCGCCGCCGCGACGCGCAAACGCCCGAGATTATCTTTCGCCGCCGTCGGATACTTGATCGCCTTCTGAATGTCCTTGACGGTGATCAGTCCTTTTATATGTTTGTCGTCATCGATGACGAGCAGCTTCTCGATGCGATGTTTTTGCAGAACGGTCTTGGCCTGGTCGAGTGTCGTGCCCACTGGAACAGTGACGAGCGGCTGCTTCGTCATCACGTCAGACACGGGGATGTCGAACCGTGTCTCAAATCGCAGGTCGCGATTCGTGATGATACCGACGAGATGGCCGTCTTCATCAACAACCGGCACGCCGCTGATGTGAAAACGCTCCATCACGAGTAGCGCTTCGCGAACCGGACGGTCGGGGCGGATCGTCACGGGGTCGACGATCATTCCCGACTCAGATCGTTTTACTTTATCGACCTCTTCCGCTTGTCGCTCGATGCTCAAATTTTTATGAACGACGCCGATGCCGCCTTGCTGCGCGAGTGCGATCGCGAGCGCTGCTTCGGTCACCGTGTCCATCGCTGCGGAGCAGAGTGGAATCTGTAGCCGAATGTTTCGCGTGAATTGAGTGGCGGTGTCGGTTTGGGAGGGTAGAACGTCGGAACGATCTGGTATTAAAAGTACGTCGTCGAAGGTTAAGCCTTCGTAAATATCATTTGTAATCATGTGGCGTCATTATACATAGGTGACTCCGTTTGGTTGAGCGCGATTGAGGCGTGATCGACCGGCAGTGTCACCGAGGCGCGGCGTTGGAACCAGTGCAGCGCGGCGAGCGCCGCCGCCGTTAAGATTGCCAGAATTAAAATCGCGAGAATCACGGTCAACACAGGCGAACGCGTGGCGGGTGTGTCTGTGTAGACTTTCGAATGCAGCGGCGTCGTGTTGATGTCGTCGGTCGACTCGCCGTGCTCGCGCAGATACCGCGTGTAACCCTCGATTGCTTCGCGCTCGTCGTAGCCTACATACTTCGCGTAGGCCTTTATAAAGCTGCGATTGAAAACTCCGCCGGGCAGGCGCTTGTAGTCGTTGGCTTCGATGGCTTCGAGATAATGGACCGAGATACGCGTCTGCTCGCAGATCTCGCGCAGACCGATGCCTCGCTCCTCGCGCGCGAGTCGCAATTGTTCGCCTATACTCGCTGCCATCTCCACTCGCTCGATTCCTGGTGTCAGGATGGTTGGATTGTTAGCCCAGGTCTATCAGCGCGCCGCTTGTATGAATGCGTACAACTCCCACTTTTTCTGCACTATAGCTCGCGCTGCAAAACGTTGTCAAACTTTTGTATCCCAAAAGATCTGCGTCTCTTGCTTCTTGTCGCCCGCGGTGGTACGTTGACGCCAACAGTGACCCGATCAAGTCGCTTTTAACATCTACAATAGATAAAAGTGAGGACAAAGAGATGCCCCAGGAAGCACTCGGAATGGTTGAGACCAAAGGATTCGTGGGTGCAGTTGAGGCCGCCGATGCCATGGTCAAAGCAGCGAATGTACAACTGCTCGGGAAGGAGTACATTGGCGCCGGCTACGTGACGATCTTTGTGCGCGGCGACGTTGGCGCGGTCAAAGCGGCGACTGACGCAGGCGCGGCTGCGGCCCGGCGCGTTGGTGAGCTGATCAGCGTACACGTGATCCCGAGGCCACACGCGGAAGTTGAGCGAGTGTTGCCGGTCAACGGTCGCACTGGTCTGAGCCCGGACGAGCAGGCGCTGCAAGGTGGCGCGCGTGGGCAGTTGAGCCAGGGAGATCAGGGACGGTCGCTCAGTGCCGGAACGCGTGAACCGAATAAAGAGCGAGCGAGGTAGCTCGTCCACAGATTACGCAGATTACGCAGAACTTCTGTGAAATCTGTGGATAAAACGTGGAGTTAGGCATGTCCGTCGATAAGGATCTAGTTTCAGTGCAACAGGCGCGCGACCTCGTCGAGGCTGCGCACCGGGCGCAAGCGCAAGTCTCCGAGTTTGATCAGGCGAAGATCGATCGCATCTGCGAAGCGATGGCGCGCGCGGCGTTGGGTGAAGCGGGTCGGCTCGGCGCGATGGCTGTCGAGGAAACCGGATTCGGCGTTCCCGATGATAAGCGCGAGAAGAACCGTTTTGCGGCGGAAGACGTTTGGAACTACTTTCGCGGACTACGCACGAAGGGCATTGTTTCGGACTCGAAAGACGTTGTAGAGATCGCCAGCCCGCGTGGGGTCGTGGCCGGCATTATTCCTTCCACTAATCCAACCTCGACTGCAATTTTCAAGATCCTGATCTCGATCAAGTCGCGCAACACCGTCGTGTTGTCGCCGCATCCGTCAGCCGCGAAGTGCATTAATGAAACGGCTCGGGTCATGCGCGACGCCGGTGTTAAAGAAGGTCTGCCCGCAGATGCGATCGGCTGCATGACAACGGCGACGATCGAAGGCACCGAGACGTTGATGAAGCACAAGCAAACGGCCGTCATACTGGCGACCGGTGGCACCGGACTTGTGCGCGCGGCGTATTCGTCAGGTAAACCTGCGTTTGGAGTTGGACCAGGCAATGTGCCGGTGTGTGTCGAGCGCAGTGCCGACATTCCGAAGGCGGTGCAGGATATTCTGACGGGCAAGTGTTTTGACAACGGAACGATCTGCGCTTCAGAGCAGGCGGTGATTTGCGATGCGCCCGTCGAGCAGGCGGTACGCGAACAGTTCAAACTTCAGGGCGCGCATTTTCTTTCCGCCTCCGAAGCAGATCAACTCGGAAAGGTTGTTGCGACACAGCAGCGCTCGCTCAATCCGGCGATCGTCGGCAAGTCAGTTGAAGTGATCGCGAAGCTGGCGGGATTGAGTGTTCCGCCAGGCACGCGCTGTTTGCTTGCGGACGTGGCAGGCGTCGGGCGCGAGCACCCGTTGTCGATGGAGAAACTCTCGCCGATCCTCGCATTTTATGTTGTCGATGGTTTGCAGGCGTGCGCTAAGCGCGCGCAGGAAGTTCTGGCTTACGGCGGTATGGGCCACACCGCGGGAATTCATACCCGCTCGCGTGAGGCGGCGGTGAAGTTTGGCGCCGAGATGCCTGCGTCGCGTATTACTGTGAACACGCCGACGACGCATGGGGCAATCGGGTTTTCGACTGCGTTGCCACCGTCGATGACGTTGGGTTGTGGATCGTGGGGCGGGAATGTGACGTCAGATAACGTTTCGCCGCTTCATTTGATGGATATCAAGCGCGTTGCTTTTGAGACTCGGCCGGTGAAGAGCGTTCGTCCGGCAGCCGGTGTGCAGCCGGCTGCAGCTTCAGTGAAAGAGCCGGTGCTTGCGGGTGGCAAGATTGATCGACAGGAGATTGCCGCGATCGTGGATCGTTTCCTGGCCGGCAAACGTATCGAGCCCGCGGCTTCGCCTTTGCCATCCCCGGTAATCGAGAGTGAAGCGGGAAGCATGTACACGGCGCCGGCACCCAAGGAGACGCGCGCGAATGGCTCGGAGCGTCCGGCTGAACCGGTGAGCAAGCCGGCGCCATCATCAAACAACGGCGCAAAGGCAGTTGAGTTTGTGAGTGAAGACGATGTACGGCGCGCCATTCAAAAGGGCGAGAAGATTTACATCACCGCCCGCACGATTATCACGCCTGCCGCGCGTGATATGGGCGAGCCCGCAGAGGTCTTCGCGAAAATATAATCTGTGTAATCTGTGGATTAATGTTTCTAGCAAAGGTTGTAGGCACAGTCTGGTCGACAAAGAAGACTCCCGATCTCGAGGGCGTCAGATTTCTCATTGTTCATCCTTACGATCTGGACAAGGAGCCGACGCGCAATATCGTCGTGGTCGCCGATCGACTCGGCGCCGGTGCCGGCGAGATGGTGATGTGCGCCTTCGGTAAAGCCGCGCGTACAGCGATCGGTAACCAGGACATGTCGATCGAAGCTGCGGTGGTCGGCATCGTCGATCGGGTCGACATCAACGAATCCCTATCCGACTCATCCATCCCTTCCAATGGCCAATGAAGATCTGATTTACCGAATAACCCGAGCAGTTTACGATCGTCTCGGAAATACGGTTGACGATACGACTGTCGAGCAACTGGTCACCGATATCTACAAGCAGGTTGAGCCACCGGCAAGGGTGGATAACGGCGCGGCGCGGCTGGATGCGACTGAGGGTTCGTCCGCGCGTATGGTCATTTCGGTTTTCGGGTTGGACCATCCGGGGATCGTTGCCGGCGTGTCGCAGATACTGGCGGCAGCGAGTTGCAGTATCATCGACATCAACCAGACTGTCGTGCAGGGAAAATTCGCGATGGTGATTATTGTTGACACCACGCGCGCGCGTGAAAGTACTGCTGAGTTGAAAGATCGATTGCGGAGTGAAGGGGAGAAACTCGGGGTGCGGATTTACGCGCAGCGAGAGGATCTTTTCAACGCCATGCACCGGATCTAGATATGTCAGAGCCTGAGATAGCTCGTCGTTGTACAGCATGTGGCGTGTCGGTGCGCCACCACGCGATGTTCTGCCCGCAGTGTGGCAATCCGATTCCCCAGGCGGCAGTAACAACAACTACAGCTCCGGCTGACACAATCGTCGATCACACTCCGCCGCCGCCACCTCCGGCGCGTCATCAGGATGGTCTCAAAGGTCGAGTGCAGAAATTGCGGCACGTTTCGAGTGTCGTGATCGATCAGGCAGCGTACGATCCGAGTTTGCGTTTCCTGCTCGTCGCGGCGGCGATGTTTCTGCTGTTTCTTGTTCTACTGATCATGAGCAAAGTCATCGGATAGATGGAATACACTCAAGCCGAGATCCTGCAAACAGTCGCGATGACCGAGATGGAGCATCTCGACGTGCGCACGGTTACGCTCGGTCTGAGTTTGCTTGACTGCAGGAGCGATTCGCTGGCGGGTATCGCGCAAAAAGCAGGTGAAAAGATTCGCTCGGTCGCAGCGCAGCTCGTTCCGGTAGTTGATGAGATCGGCGAGCAGTTTGGGATTCGTGTCGCCAACAAACGGATCTCGGTCACGCCCGTCTCCCTCGTCACTGAAGGACTGCGCGGCGATCTCATGCAGGTCGCACGCGCCATCGATGATGCAGCAGGCGCGGTCGGTGTCGATTTCCTCGGTGGCTACTCCGCGCTCGTCCAAAAAGGTACGACACCTTCAGAAATCCGTTTTCTTGATTCAATTCCGGAAGCCCTGGCGACTACGGTGCGTTTGTGCTCGTCAGTTAACGCGGCGACGACTCGCGCCGGAATCAACATGGACGTGGTGGGCCAGATCGGCCGGATCATTAAAGAAGCGGCCGAGAGGACACGCGATCGACATGGACTCGCGTGCGCGAAGTTTGTTTGTTTCGCGAATGCAGTCGAAGACAATCCGTTTATGGCCGGCGCTTTTCATGGCGTGAGTGAAGCTGAGGCTGTGATCAACGTCGGTGTCTCAGGTCCGGGCGTGGTTCATCATGCAATCAGAGATGCAGATCCGGATCTTCCGTTGCAGGACCTCGCCGAGCAGATCAAGAAACTGTCGTTCAAACTTGCGCGTGCCGGCGAGCTCGTCGGACGTGAAGCCGCGCGTCGACTCGGAATTCCGTTTGGCATCATCGATCTCTCTTTAGCGCCGACACCTGTTCCCGGAGATTCAGTCGCCAACATCATTGAAGCGATGGGTTTCGAACGCGCGGGCACGCACGGCACGACGGCGGCGCTCGCGTTATTGACTGACGCGGTGAAGAAAGGCGGCGCGATGGCCAGCGGCTCTGTCGGCGGTATGAGTGGCGCTTTTATTCCGGTGTCGGAAGATGCGGGCATGATCGAAGCGGCGCAGGTGGGAGCGTTGTCCCTTGCGAAACTCGAAGCCTGGACCAGCGTCTGCTCGGTCGGCATCGACATGGTGGCCGTGCCCGGATCGACATCGGCTGAAACTATCGCCGCGATTATCGCAGACGAGCTGGCAATCGGCGTCATGAACAACAAGACGACTGCGGTGCGGATTATCCCGGTGCCGGGACGTGATGTCGGTGAGATGGCTGAGTTTGGTGGCCTGCTGGGCAGCGCTCCGATCATGCCAGTCAACGCTTTTTCCTCGGCCGCATTCATTCGCAGGGGCGGCCGAATCCCCGCCCCGATCCACTCACTCAGAAATTAGCCACGTAAAGGCCTGATTTTGCTACTATTGCGCCACTTGGGAGGAAGCGATGCCTGAAGCACTCGGAATGATCGAATGCCGTGGCCTGGTGGCGATGATTGAAGCCGCCGATGCGATGGTGAAAGCCGCGAACGTGCGTCTCGTCGGTTGGGAAAAGATCGACGCGGGCCTGGTGACGGCGATCGTGCGTGGCGACGTCGCGTCTGTTCGTAGTGCTGTCGACGCCGGCGCTGCCGCCGGAAAGCGAGTCGGCGAAGTCGTGGCGACGCACGTGATCCCTCAACCACACTCGGATGTGGATCTCGGCTTACCGGTCCTGCACACAGGCGAAACCACGCGAAAGAAGATCAGTGGTTCTGTCAGGGCCAAAGATTGATCCCCTACAGAACCGAGCGCGGTAGCGCCGGGTCAATTTCCCCCGTCACAACTGTAAATTAAGTTCACCCGGCGCTACCGCGCTCGGTTCTGTTTTAGTGTGGAGAATTATCGATGCCGCCAAAAAGAAATTTTGTGAGTGAATTCCTCGAGAAATTTTCTTACCAGGCCACAAAAGCTACAGGAACATCGGTTGCCTTTGTGCTGGCTGTTCTCGTGATTGTGGTCTGGGGCATCACTGGACCACTCTTTCATTTTTCCGACACCTGGCAGCTCGTGATCAATACCAGCACGACGATCGTCACCTTTCTGATGGTCTTTTTAATTCAGCGCGCCCAGAACAAAGACGCGCTTGCCATACATCTGAAGTTAAACGAGATCGTCGCCGCCATGGAAGGCGCAAGCAATCGTCTGATCGATGTCGAGGATTTGAGTGAACCGGAGATCGATGCGCTGCGGAAGTATTACAAGAGGTTGATTGAGCTCGCGCGCCAGGATGACCAGCTCACGACGACGCATTCAATCGAGGAAGCCGCATCGCGACACGGCTACAAGTATAAGAAGTCGCCGTCAAAAGCCACGAAAAACACTAAACAGAAAACTGGTTAGGGTTTGCTTGGAGTGGCCGGCAAACGCACTGCCGGTGGACGCACGTTGCGTTGATTTTCTTTGCGTGCGAGACGGCCGGTTCGCGTTAACGCAATGCGCTTGTCGGAGCCTGAAGGCTGGTCCACCGTGACTTTGATCGCGCGATAGCTGCCATCCTGCGTTTTGTTCGTAGGGTTGTAGGAGAGTACGTACTGAGTGCGCAGATCTCTGATGATCTCATTCGCGATTTGCGGAAGATCGGCGACCGAATCCGGGAAGAAAGCGCGCCCGCCAGTCTCACTCGCAAGCTTGTTGATCAGGTTGACGGCTTTTTCGCGCGGGCTCTTACGAATCAGTCCCTGTTCTTTATCCAGCTCATTCACGAAACCGATCACAAAGATCTGCACGTCTTCCTCGCGAAGTCGTGCAAAGAGCTGTTCCTGTTTGTAGAAGCTGTTGCGGTCTTCACCGTCAGTAATCACGATCAGCGCGCGGCGCCTGCGATCGCCTTCGTCACCTTTCCTGTATTCAGAAACGTGCTCGGCTGAAAGGTAGACCGCATCGATGATCGCGGTCTGGCCGCCCTCGACATAAAAACTGTCCAGACCATCCATCAACAACTCTTTGTTGGCCGTGAAATCCTGGACCGTCTCGATCTTGTCGCTGCTGATGAAGCGAACCAGAAAAGTCTCATCGCCCGTCTTGTTGCTGTTGATGATTGTCTTGCCGGCATCGACCACGCTTTGTAACTGCGAGCGCAGCGAGCCGGAAGTGTCTACGGCGAGGCCATAACTGATCGGCACTTCTTCACGCGTAAACGATTCGATCGTCTGCGGCACACCGTCTTCAAAGATACGAAATTCATTCTGCCCCACGTTGTTGATCGGTTTATTGTTCCGATCGATCACACGCACGTGCAGTTGGACCAGCTCCGCGTTGATTCTCAGAATGTCGCCTTCCTCGATCACCGATGGCGGCGTCGGAGTTGGTGTTGGTTTGAGTTTCGGTGGTGGCGGTGGCTCGCCTAATGTGGGCGCGATGCGATCCGTGGCTGGTCGCTGAGTCTGTGGCGTCGGAGTCGGAGTTGCAGTCGCGGTCGGCCGCACCGGAACTGTGGCAGGCGCCGGGGTGGGCGTGGGCGTGGCAGCCGGTTTTGCTTGCGTGCTGCGCGGGCGCTCCTGGTCGCTGCTCGCAGACACACTCGGGCCGAAAACCAGTGCCGAGAGTATTAAACCGCAGACCGCAAGAATTACGGTCCGCCTCAGATTCTGCTCACTCAACAATTCCTTAAAAACTCCTCAAAACCGCGCAAGGCTGGGGCAAACAACGTCGCCGCTAAACATAGACGCTATAGCACACGTTCAAAAGATGCCCCGTAACTGAGCCGGAGTTGTATCGACACATTACGCAGATTTTCTATCGCATCTGTGTAGTCTGTGGATGAGAAACGCTAACGCGCGCCAGCCGTTGCGTAGTAGCCTTCCTTGGAACGAACGAACAGCCGCGGCAAACCGCGTGGCGGCGTGACTTTCACCTTAACTTTATGCCACTTGCCGTCATTCGCAAATGTCTCGGGCTTGTAGCCGATAGAGTACTGGTGCCGCAGTTCCAGGGCAATCTGCTCAAAAATGTCGTCCATTTCCGCCGCGGAACGTGGGAAGAAAGCCTTGCCTCCGGAAACGCCGGAAAGCTCGTCGAGAATTCCCTGGCCTTCCATGCCGAGGGAGCTGCCTGCGTCGCTGCCGCTCAGGATTCCGATCGCGTAGAGCGTCACATCCGATTCTTTCAGAAGCTTTCGCAGCTCGTTGAACGTGTAGCGGGAATCGTTGTCCTGACCGTCGCTAATCAGTAGCAGCGCGCGTTTTGGATGTGCGCCGCGTTGGACTTTTTCGACGCCGAGATAACAGGCGTCGTAAAGCGCGGTCTGGCTCTTAGTCTCAACGAACGTCAGCTTATTCAAAATCGAATCGCCGTCGCGTGTCTTGTCGAGCAGTAACTGCGCGCGAGAATTGAACGCGATCAGGAAATATTCGTCTGAATCGTGACTCGTCTGAATGAACTTGCTCAGAGCGTCGCGCGCGCGTCTGACTTTGTCGCCGCTCATCGATCCGGAGACGTCGAAAATAACTCCGACTGACACGGGCGAGTCGTCGTCGCTGAAGTAAGTGATCTCTTGTTGCTGTTTGTTGTCGAAGACGGCGAATGCGCCTTTGCTCAGGCCTGACACGTAACGTCCGTAGGTATCGGTCACAGTTACTGTCAGTGTGATCAGGTCGGTGTTGGTGATGATCGAGCCAGCACGATCATCGAGCTCGGTGCCCATCTTCTTGTCTTGCGGTTTGGGGGTTGGAGATGGACTTTGGGTGGCAGCGGGTTGTTTTTCCTGAGGCTTATCCGGCGCAGGGTCCTGGCTTCGGCTCTGCACTGCCAGGGTAAAGAAAACCGTGACAGCGAGCAGCGCGATAGAAGTCGCCGTGATCTTAGTGGCGTAACGAGTATACATGTCACCCCCGGGCTACAGTTCGGTGATTCAAATTTCTTTAGTACTGGTCAGGGCTCGAAAGGGAACTGTCAACACAGATGCTCGTTGGGGAACGAGTGATGCCCGACTTTCCAATACCGGAGCATGAAATGTTCACGGGGAGACGGCCGCGCGCGTTTCAGTTTAAGCTGTGTAGACACGGTTATTCTAGGACAGGCGTATTGTTCTGCGCAACATTTGAATAGAACAAGTCAGGAAAAGGGGCTTACCCCCGCTCGTCCAACCAAGCAACGGCGGGGCCAAGCCCCTCTTCCTGACTTGTTCTTTGTTTGACGCCTACATCCCTTGCAACTTCTGCTTAGGAGGCGCGTGAGATAGAATCGCGAGCCATGGCTGAGTTTATTTGTAGATTGGGAACCCCTGCTGGCGAGGTCGTGACTCGCACAGTCGAAGCTACCGGCATCCACGAAGCGCGAGCGCGACTCGAGCGTGAAGGATTTCGGGTCTTCAATGTGTCGCCGCCACGTACCTCCGGCGTCTCTGCTCTGACGCGACTCGGCGGCCGCGGCGCGCATCCCAGGGTCAAAGCCAACGACTTCCTCCTCTTTAATCAACAACTCGCAGCACTCTCTCGCGCCGGCATTCCGATCCTTCAGGCGATCACGATGCTGCGCAAACGAGCCGCCTCAACGCGATTGCGCGCGGTGCTGGGTGACGTAGAGGAGCAGATCCGCGGCGGCGCGGCCTTGTCGCAGGCGTTTGCGTCGCAGGGCGCTATCTTCCCGCGCATCTACACCGCCTCGATTCTCGCGGGCGAGCGCTCGGGCCAGCTCGATGAAGTCTTGAATCGATACGTGACTTACATGCGCCGCAACGTCGCTCTCCGGCGCAAGATTCGCGGCGCGCTCGCGTATCCGACGTTTCTACTATTCGCGTCTGCGTGCATGGTCACGTTTCTGACGATTTACGTCGTGCCACGCATGTCGGAGCTGTTTACGGGCTTTGGTAATGAATTGCCGACGGTCACTCAGATCGTCGTAGGCATCTCGCGCTGGTTATCTACGAACGTGCTCTGGTTCGGTCCGCTGATCATCGGCGGCTCGATATTTTTATTTATCTGGTCACGCACTCCGGCCGGCAAACTCCAAATCAGTAAACTGATTCTAAAGATTCCCCTCGCCGGCAGCCTTGCAGTGCAAATGTCTGTCGCGCAGGCGACGCGCTCACTCGCGACCTTGCTTGCCGGTGGCATCACGCTCGTCGAATCGTGGGAGATCGCATCGGAATCGATCACTAATTTGGAATTGCGGCGTCGCAGCTCGTCAATCCTGCCGATGATTCGCGAGGGGCGTTCGTTTACGGAGAGTTTGGAGACTGCGGGCTGGATGCCGCCGCTCGCAATCGACATGATCGGTATCGGCGAACGATCCGGCAGCTTGCGCGAGATGCTCGACGAAGTTGCCGTGTTCTACGACGCGGAATCGGAAGTGCGACTGGAACAGTTGACGACTACGCTTGAGCCTGCGATTCTTGTCGTCATGGGCGGGGTCGTGGTGACGATCCTGCTGGCGATTTACCTCCCGATCATCCAGTCGATCTCGAGTGGCGCAGGTGTTACCGGCGCTCGTCATTAGTTGGAAGTAGTTTATGGAGCAAATGTCAGGAAATGAGGATCCGGTGGTCCAGTCTGTGCCGCCGGCCAGTGAAAACGGCCACAACGGCGACGTGCATGTGCCGCCCGAGGTGAAAGCGGCGAAGGAGCTTGCGCGCCGTTACCGGCTTCCGTTTGTCGATCTGCTGCCACCCGATCGCGAATCGCCAATCGACTACGAGCTGTTTACGGAAGTACCGGTCGATTTGATGGTGCGGCACCAGTTTGTGCCTCTCAAGCGCGATCAAAAAGGCCTGCACATCGCGATGGCCGACCCGACTGACCTCGAGCGTCTCGACGAGCTTTCGAGCACGCTGCGAACTCGAGTTGTGCCTCACGTTGCCACTGCTGGTGCAGTCGAAGTCGTCCTGCGTAAAGGCGACACGACACAGCGCGTGCTACAGGAAGCAGCTTCGGGATTTCGCATTTCCCTCGTTAAAGAAACAGAGCACGGTGAAGAAGTGCTCGACCTAGATCGTCTCGCGACCGACGCCGAGATGTCGCCGATCATCAAGCTCGTCGACACGATCATTTACAACGCGATGGAGTCGCGCGCTTCTGATATTCACATCGAGACTCGCGACACTGAGGTGCAGGTGAAGTATCGAATCGACGGCGCGCTTTACGCGAAAGTCGATCCGATCGATCTGGCTTATCACCAGACGCTGATCTCGCGTATCAAGGTTATGTCAGAGCTCGACATCGCTGAGCGCCGCGTGCCGCAGGACGGTCGTTTCCGCGTTCGTTATAAAGGACGCAACGTCGACTTCCGCGTCTCGATCATGCCGACGATTCACGGCGAAGACGCTGTCATTCGTATTCTCGACAAAGAACAGATCAACGAAGAGTTTAAAAACCTGAATCTGAACGTCGTCGGTTTCTCGGAAGATGACCTGCGGAAGTTTCGGCGTTATATAGCAGAGCCGTACGGCATGGTCCTGGTTACTGGTCCAACCGGATCGGGTAAGACCACGACGCTCTACGCCGCGCTCAACGAGATCAGAAACGAAGAAGACAAGATCGTCACGATCGAGGATCCGGTCGAGTACCAGCTACACGGCATCACGCAGATTCCGGTCAACGAGAAGAAGGGACTCACGTTCGATCGCGGTCTACGTTCAATTCTGCGTCACGATCCTGACAAGATCATGGTCGGCGAGATTCGCGACACGGAGACTGCGCAGATCGCGATTCAATCCGCGTTGACGGGTCACCTCGTGTTTACCACGGTACACGCGAATAACGTGATCGACGTGATCGGCCGTTTCCTGAACATGGGCGTTGAGCCTTACAACTTCGTTTCGTCGCTCAACTGTGTTCTGGCCCAGCGACTGATTCGTATGCTGTGTGCGTACTGCAAGCGGCAGTATCATCCGACCGATACGGAGCTGTTAGATTCAGGGCTGCAGCCTGAGGAATATCGTGACAAGCCTTTTTACATGAATGTCGGTTGCGACGCCTGTAACCACACCGGTTATCGCGGTCGCACGGCTATTCACGAATTACTGGACTTGTCTGATAATATCCGCGAGATGATCGTCGAGCGGAGGCCGGGTTCCGAAGTCCGGCGCGCCGCCGAGGCCGAGGGTTTGAAGAGCTTGAGAGAATCGGCCTTGCAGAAGATTTTCACCGGTGTTTCGACCTTGCACGAAATTAACCGCGTCACGTTTGTAGAAGAACTCAGCGCGATTAGACCCCCGACAAGTACCTGACCTCGCGAAGAGAGAACAAGTCAGTCGAGAATGAACAAGTCAGGAAGAGGGGCTTGCCCCCGCTCCTTGAATTCAGACCTTAAACAGCGGGGCAAGCCCCTCTTCCTGACATGTTCTTTTGGAATATTACAGTTTGGTTAGCAGTCAATAGGAACGGAACCGAAAAATAGTACTTGCGTGTAAGGAAATTGGCCGGTCTGATCTTGCATCTTAAGCGTCGCAGCGGCATTATTAGGCCGCTAAACTTTCCACCTCCCGAACCGAGTAGAAGTCATGAAGAACAATACACGTGCTCGCACCTTAATCTCTTTGCTTTTGGCCCTTAGCCTGTTGGGCCTGCCCATCGCCGCTTCTGGTAAAAAGGGCAACAAAAACTTCAAACGTGGCATGGACTACGAGCGGCAGCAGCAGTGGGACAAAGCTGCCCAGGAGTTTACGCTCGCCGTCGCGGCCGACCCGGCAAACATGGAATATCAGCTCCATTTTCGCCGTGCGAGTTTTAACGCCTCTCAGACCTACATGCAGCAAGGGAGGTCGCTGTCGGAGAGAGGCGACTTTGTCGGCGCCTACAACGCTTTCCGCCAGGCCTACGGATACGATCCCGTAAACGAGCTGGCTGTGTCGGAAATGGAGCGCATGTTGCGCTTGCAGGCGGTAAAGGACGGGCGCGCAAATCCGAACGGGTCGCCAAAGGAGAGCTCGGACGGCGGCACTTTCACACCGGCCAGCGCCACGACGCAGGATCTCGGCACGCCGCGCGAGCAACAGCTCCGCGTCGTCGATGTGAAAGGCGATCTCAAGCAGCTCATTCGCAGTCTTGCAGAACAGTTAAATCTCAACGTCATTTTCGATCGACAGTCGTTCGCGCAATCTCGCCAGGTTGATATCAGTTTGAAAGATGTCACGACCGCGCAGGCGCTCGATTACCTGTTTCTTCAGGAAGGACTGTTTTTCCAGAAGCTCAGCCGCAGAACGATTCTCGTCGCGGACCAGGCACGTCGCCCACAGTATCAACAACTCGTGCTGCGCACGTTCTACCTTTCAAACATGAAACCCGCGGACGCGCGTACGCTCGTGCAGCAAGCGATTCCGCCGTCAGTTGGTCGTCCGCAGACGATCGTCGTTCCCGATGAAGCAACGAACAGTTTGACTGTGCGCGACACGGCAGAGAACGTGCGACTGATCGGCGACCTGCTTGCGAGTATCGACAAAGATCGTGCTGAAGTGGTGATGGACGTCAGCATTTATGAAATCTCGAACAGCGATCTGATGCAACTCGGTAATCAGGTTGGCACTGGAAACTTCAATGTCGGCGGTTCGCCCGGGTTCTCGCTGTTGACGGATAACGCCGTGGTGAATGCGAGTCAAGGGCGGGGCGTAAATCTGGGTATAGCAAATCCAACAGCACTTGCAGCCGCTCTAATTATACCTCCCTCAGTACTGACTGCTTTTCAAAGCAAAAACAACACGAAGCTAATCGCTTCGACTCAAGTTCATGCCTTCAATGGTGAAGAGTCGACCGCACGCATCGGTCAGCGTGTACCGGTGCAAACAGCGCAGGCTTATCCGTTTGGTGTGCAAACCGGCACCCCGAACAACGGCCAGGGAAATCTTTTCCCGAGCGGCGGTTTCCCGGTCATCAACTATGAACCGACTGGTCTAACGCTGAAGTTCACGCCGCAAGTGTTTCCGAATCTCGACGTGCAAGTAAAAATGAACATCGAATCGAAGGATGTTCTCGGAGCGAATTCGTTAACGCCGACCTTCACTGAACGCACGATCACGGGCACCGCTCGCGTGCAGAACAATCGCACGATGATGCTGGCAAGCGTCTCGACCGAAGTGGCGACCAATGGCCGCCAGGGCCTGCCGTTTCTAGGTAGCTTGCCAATCCTGGGACGGTTTTTCACGGCGCCCACGCGCGACAATCGTCAGATCGACATCGTGATCTCCGTGACGCCGCGCGTGCTGCGTGCTCCAGCCGTGACTCCGCGTGACGAAGAGATGCGACCGAGCGGAACTTTGCAGTCGCCGACCACGGGCTCGCTCGCGGAAATGATTCGTGAAGCGGATCGTGAAGACCAGATCGCGGCCGCACGCACGCTGCCGAAGGACGTTGTGTTGCAAGTTCCGGATGCGCCGCTTGTGAAGTCGGGTGAAACTGCAATGCAGAACACTACCCCGGCGAACCTGCCGCCACCGGCCAGAGCCTATGCGTTCCAGCCAGTGCAGAACCCAGCGAAGACAGTGACTGCTGAAAATATTAAACCGGCAGCCGTTGAGGAGTTGCCGTCGTTTGTGCCCGCGCCGAAATCGCTGATTAGCGATCAGGCAGCGGCGAATGTCGCGACAGTGAATACAGGAACTGCGGGAACACAGAACGCCGTTCTCACCTCATTGCCAAAAGCAACTGAGACGTCCCTTAATACGGGACTGGGCGCATCACGCGTGGCCCAACTAAGTCTCGTGCCGGAAGGCGATGTGATGAAGGTTGGTGAGAAGCGACGGTATGCGATTCAGTTGGATTCGGACGTACCGCTGAGTCTGGCTTTGGTCTCATTGAAGTTCGATCCGAAGGTGGTGAAGGTTCACGCGCTTACTGCGGGCAGCCTGCTGCCCACGACGGGTGAAGCAGCGCCGCTGTTTACACCAGTGATCGATGCGACCGGAACGTGTTTGATCTCGATCTCGAGTCTTAATGGTAAGGCATCGTTCAGAGGCGCCGGACCACTCTTATTTATTGACCTGGAGGCCGTCGGCGAAGGTAATGCTTCGCTCATGGTCGTAAAGGAAACGTTGCAACTTGTGGCCACCGACGCGCGTGATGTGAAGTCGCAGGTGGTTCAGGGAGTTGTGGCAGCGGTTAAGCAGTAGATGTTCTGACGCAAACAGGCACAAGAAGCGCAACGTTGGACCGATGTAGTTTGTGCTTTTTGTGCTTTTTGCTGTCCCAATGTGATAAAGGCAACGTGTGATGAAGCATATGAAACAACAAACTGGCTTCTCACTAATTGAGCTCGTGATCACGATCACCGTGCTGACGATCATGACGATGGGCGTGTTGCCTCTTGTCAAAGTCTCAGTGAAGCGACAGAAAGAGCAGCAGCTCCGCGAGACGCTGCGACAGATTCGCACTGCGATCGATGAGTTTCATCGCGACACAATCGGTATGCCCTGCACTGGACAGGCGCTGACGGCGCAACAACAGGCGCAACTAGCGCAACAACAGCAGGGCTCGGTCATCGATCCGCGCAGCAGGGTCGTGATCAGCGATTGCACCATCTTCGGAGTGGATAATCCCGATCGCTATCCGCCTGATCTTGAAACACTGGTCAACGGCGTCAACGTGGTGCCAAGAGACTCTATGGGTGGTCGCGGGCAGCAGGGCGTGAACGCAACCGACGTTGGTAACGCGCAGTTATCAACCAAGCAGAAGGTTTACATGCGCGGCTTGCCGATCGATCCGATGACGGGAAAAAACGATTGGGAATTGCGCTCGTCATATGATCCACCGGACGCTGGATCGTGGGGCGGTGAGAATGTTTTTGACGTGCGGTCCAAGTCGAGAGACACCGCATTGAATGGAGAGAAGTACAGTGACTGGTAAGACTCAAAGTAAGTTGCGCACGGCCGGGTTTACGCTGCTGGAGCTGATGATCGTGATCTCGATCATCATCATTCTGGCGTCGATTACGTTGCCGCAGTATCAGAAGACGATCATGCACACGCGCGAGACGGTGCTGAAGGACGATCTGCGCAAAATGCGTTCGCTGATCGATCAGTTTGCGGCCGACAAAGGTCGCCTGCCCCAGTCACTCGACGAGATCGTGAGCGAAGGCTACATGCGCGAAGTTCCGATCGACCCGTTCACCGGACAGAAGGACTGGGCCCTCACGACCGGCGAAGACCCGAATTCATCCGAAGGCTCGCAGGGCGTAACAGACGTTCACAGCGCCTCCTCAGAGACCTCGACCGAAGGCACGCCGTATAGCGAATGGTAGTTTTGGAATCTGATCTTTAATGGCCAATCTTTTGTCACGACTCATCGATCCCTGGTATCCCGCCAACGCTATCGGCCTGGAAAAGGGCGTTGCTTCCGTAGTTCAACTTGAGCGCGTCAAGGGCTCGGTCTGCAAGCTGCGACGCGCGGCGACTTTTAACATTGCTGAGTCGCTTGTTCGTCCGAGTTTCGAAGAGACAAACATTGAGAGCCCGCCGCAAGTGGCTGCGGTGTTGAGTGACCTGGCGACAAGTGCGGGTTTGTTGCGGCAGAAGCGGTGGTCGCTGAGTTTGCCGGAAGCGACTGCGCGAACGCTCGTGTTGACGCTCGAAAGCCCGTCGCAATCCGCCGGTGAGCTTCAGGAAGTGCTGCGCTGGAAGATTGAACGCGGTTTCGGTGTGCCGGTCGAAGGGTTATCAGTTTCGAAAGAGCGTTTGCAGAAGGATCCGCAGGGACGCGAGCGGTATCTCGTAATCGCTGTTAAGAAGTCGATTCTCGCGGAGTATGAGGCAGTGCTCGAATCGTTAGGCTGGCGGGCAGGGCTGATATTGCCGCGACATTTTGGTGAGGCGCAGTGGCTCGTTCGAAATGGTGGCGCAGGCGATTCGCTGTTGTTGAGTGGATCGAGCCAGGGTTTCACTGGTGTGATCTTTCGCGACAAGCATCCGCTGTTCATGCGTACAGTTGAGTGTGCTGAAGACGAGTTTGAGGACGAGTTTTACCGGCTGTTGTTGTTTTATCGCGACCGCAGCACGCCTGAGACTGGTCAGGGACCGAGCCTCGTGCGCCTGATGGTCGTCGGCGAGGGCATCACGAAGGAGCGCGCGGGCGAGATCGTCAACGAAACCACTGGCGGAGACCTGCGTCCTTTACAGGCCGAAGACCTCGGACTGCAGCTCCCCAACCGCGAATTCAGCTTCGACTCCATCGCCGCCCCCGCCGGCCTCGCAACCCTTTCCTGGTAACGCCGAAGGCGTTCGCTAATTCAGCCCAAGGGTTCGAGCTTGCGAGAACCCCGGGTATTCGTATATGAAGCGATTAAACCCTGAAAAGGGTTCGCCTTTAAGACAAACCCCTTTCAGGGTTACAACGCCTTTAATGTGCTGGTCCCAGGGTTCTCGCAAGCTCGAACCCCGGGTATTCGTATATGAAAGCGATTAAACCCTGAAAAGGGTTCGCCTTTAAGACAAACCCCTTTCAGGGTTACACGCCTTTAATATGCTGGTCCCAGGGTTCTCGCAAGCTCGAACCCCGGGCTGAAATTAGCCAACGCCTTCGGCGTTACACACATTGAAACAATCCCGTTTGGCGCAACGTAACACCCCAGTATTATGAGTCTTGCAGTCTCCTCCGTTTCCCGAGCGTTTTCACGAGACCTGACCGCCGTTCCTGACCGCGATCTCGTCGCCACTGCCGTCAGTGGCATTGAAGGAAGTTTCGAAGAGCTCGTGCGTCGCTACCAGCGTCCGATTTCCGCCTACGTCTACCGCATGGTCGGCAATTACGAATCCGCCCTCGACCTGACTCAGGAAATCTTCATCAAGGTTTACAACTCGCTGCGCCGCTATCGCTCAGAATTCAAATTCTCGACCTGGATTTACAAGATCGCCCACAACGCCGCTATCGACCACCTGCGCCGCACCACCACCCGCGAACAGTCACTCATCATGGGTCCGGAAAACGACCCGTTTGATCTGCCGGTCGAGAGCACCTGTTTGAGCCCGGAGCAGGAAAGCGAGCGGAAGGAACGACGAGGCGAGATCGAGTTGGTAGTCAGAGCGCTGCCGGCCAACTATCGCGAGCTGATTATCCTTCGCCACTCGCAGGATCTAAGCTATGAAGAAATCGTCGAGGTGACGGGGCTGCCTCTCGGCACAGTGAAGAATCGCCTGTTTCGTGCGCGCGAGATGATGCGGCAGCAGTTTGTGGAAAAGGGAATTACCGGGATCTAATGAGCACCGCGACAATCGAAAAGATCTGCGATCAAAATCTGGCCGGCCCCTACGTTGACGGCGAGCTGGATGCAGATCTGACGTTGCTCTTCGAAGACCACCTGGCGAGCTGCACTGATTGTCAATTTGAATTGCGCGCTCATCGTCTCTTCGTTTGCGAGCTCGACGCCGCGATGACAAGTACCGATGAAATCCCGGTTCCCAGAAACTTTTCACGCATCATTGCAATGCGCGCGACAACTGACATGCGCGGCGTGCGCACGCGTTCCGAGAATCGCAAGGCTTTCACGATCTGCGTGATTCTCGCTCTCGGTGGTTCCGCTCTTCTCGGCGTCACCGCGTTAAATTCCGTCTTCAAGCTCGCGCAAAAGTTTGCTACGACTATCTTCGGCCTCGTTGCTTTCGTTGCGACGGCGGTTTACGACACTGCTGCCGGCCTCGTCGTGATCTTTAGAGTGGTAAGCAGGAAGTTCATCATTGAGACTGGCTCACTCTGGCCCATGCTGGTCCTGCTTGCTTTTGGCGTTCTCATCCTCTCGCGCTTGATTTCCCAATATCATCGCTCGGGTGCAACCGAATAGAGGGGGTTGCCGCGGGCAATGGTTAATTCGCGCTCACAACCCACTTCCCAATTCTCCCTGAATAAACTCGACTGGAATCACATCGTGGTGATGCTGGTGTGGGTGTTGTTGCTGTTCGGCGCTGCCACGGCGCAAGGTGCAAGCGAAGAAAAGGTCGTGGTGATTGAGGGGACCAACGAAGGCACTGTCTTCGGTGTCGGAAACTCCCTCAGGATCACCGGCACAGTCAAACAGGGGGCAATGTCTTTCGGCGGCGATGTGATTGTTGAAGGCACCGTCGAAGGAGACGTCGCGACGATCGGCGGCTCAGTGATTCAGAAGGCCGGCTCGCGGATTGGCGGCGACATCATCGTGCTTGGCGGCAGTTATCTTGCTGACGACAATCCCGCAAACCGCCGCCCGGAAGCAATGACGATGATGTACGCGGGTTACCAGCAGGAGCTCCGCGACATGATGCGAAATCCGACTGGGATATTTAGTCCACATTGGACTCCAACCTATCTCGGAACGCGATTACTCGTCGTGCTCTTCTGGTTTATCGTGTCACTCGGATTCACGGCTGCGATGCCGGGCACAATTAGCCGCGGCGTCGCCAGGCTCCAGTTAACAAGTCTGCGGGTGGCGGCGATCGGGTTGATCGGCGTGGTAGTTCTGTTTGGCTTCGTGCTTTTGTGTCTGTGGTTCATGCCGGAGCCGGTTCGCGTCCTTGTCGGATTGCTGGCCCTGCTGCTCTGGATCGTTGCCGGATTGTTTGGCCGCGTCATTCTCTACGCTGCGACCGGTCGCTGGCTACAACAAAAATACGTCCCTGCCGGTAAGAATTCCGAAGCGGTAGCGTTATTACTTGGGACCAGTTTTTGGGTGCTCCTGACCTCTCTTCCGTACGTTTGGCCTTTTATGGCATCCTTTATTCTGATTATCAGCTTCGGATTAGCTTTGACCGCGCGCTATCGCGCCGGCTGGAGCCATCAGAACCGAGCGCGGTAGCGCCGGGTCAGTGTTCCAACAGGAGCGTCCCGTTTTCAGTTGGACCCCGCGTTACCGAGCTCGGTTCTGCTAAACCAAATTTTTGTATATACCGGTCATAAACCCGCGCTTTGCGGTGTTCACGTAACAGAAAGGGATTGGAATGAAGACGTTCTTCTTCGCTGCCGCATTAGGACTAATCACACTGTTTGCACCGCAGGGCGGTGATCCCAACATCACTGCCAAATACGCCATTGGAGAGGTTAAAACTATCGACGCCGCCGCCAAACAATTGACCATCAAGACTGACGCGGGCTCGATGGTCACGGTTTCGCTCAGCGATAAAACGACATACAAGAAGCTCGCTCCCGGTGAGACGGCGCTCACCAACGCCACTGATGTGACTTCTGCCGACATCGCGGAAGGCGACCGCATCATGGCACGCGGCACGGTGGCAACGGATCTCAAGTCGGTGCCGGCCGTCATGGTTATCGTGATGACCAAGGGCGACCTGGCAAAGAAGGCGGACGCCGAACGAGCCGAGTGGCGTCGACGCGGCATCCTCGGCGTGATCACCGCGCTCAAGCCTGACAGCAAAGAAATCACCATCTCGAATCGAACGATGGCAGGCACACAGTTAGTCGTGATTCCAATCAGTGACAAGACTGAAATGCGCCGTTATGCCCCTGACTCGATCAAGTTCGGTGATGCGAAGCCGAGTCAGTTCAGCGAGTTGAAAGTCGGTGATCAGTTACGCGCGCTCGGTGATCGCACGGAAGATCCGCTTCGTTTCAACCCGCAAAAAGTCGTGACCGGAAGTTTTCGAACAGTCGGCGGTGTGGTAACTGCGCTCGATGCGGCCACAGGGGAGATCAAGATCAATGAGTTGGAGAAGAAAACGCCGCTGACGATCGTGATCAAGCAGGATGCAGTGTTGAGACGGTTTCCTGCTGAGTTTGGAATGGGAATGAGACCAGGCGGCGGTGCTCCTGGCGCTACTCAAGGTGGAGCAGCTCCGGCGGGCGGAGGCCAGCAGGCGCAGGGCAATTCGCCGCAGCGACCGCAGGGCGCTGGTGGACCAGGAGGTGGTCCGGGCCGTCCCGGCTTCAACATCAACGACATGCTCGAGAGATTGCCAACTATTTCGATCGCGGATGTTAAGGTTGGCGACACCATCATCGTTTCCAGTACGCAGGGTGTGGATCCGACCCGGTTGACAGCCATTTCGCTCGTCGCTGGCGCCGATACCCTCCTCGCAATGCTTGCTCCGCGCCCACAGGCCGGACAGGCGCCTAACCCCGCTGCGGGCCTTGGTGGCAGTGGCGTTTCATTCGGCATCGGCTTGCCGTAGTTGCAAACGCCAAGGCGTTGATTGAATCGCAAGGATTACGCCGAAGGCGTTCGCTAATTTCAGCCCATGGTTGGAGCGTAGCGACAACCATGGGTTAACCAACAAACATAAATCAACGCTGAAAGCGTTCGCCAACCGCCGAACCCTTTCAGGGTTAATACCTATCTTTTCTTGTACCCAAGGTTGTCGCTCACGCTCCAACCTTGGGCTGAAATTAGCGAACGCCTTCGGCGTTAGTGAGCTGAACTTAGCTAACGCCTTCGGCGTTGGGATGAACTTAGCCAGTTCCTGCGGCGTATCAAACAACGCCTGGCGTTCTCGCAATTACCAACATTTTCGGGTACTTATCTCGTTCTTGAGGTCGAACAATGAATTCTCTAAGAAATCTCCCCAGCAAGATCTGCTGTCTTGGTCTGTTCATCATACTGACTGCCGCCATCGCCGCCGCTCAGCAAGCACGTGGAACACTGCGAGGCCTAATTACCGACGAACTCGGCGCCGCTATCGTCGGCGCTAATGTCACACTCACCGATGCCGCCGGAGCTCAAAAGAAAACGACGACTAACGGCGAAGGTGTCTACAACTTCGCCGGTCTCGCTCCCGGCAAGTACACGTTGCAGGCAAACGCAACCGGCTTCGCTCCCTCGGAAAGTAAAGAAGTCGACATCACGACCGCGAGGCAAACCCTCGATCTCACTTTGCGTGTCACGATCGAAGAGAAGGTGACTATCGCCGAAACCCCCGTAAGCACTGAAGCGACAAACAACGCAAACCAGACAGTCATCGGCGGAAAAGATCTCGACGCCCTGCCTGACGATCCGGACGAGCTCGCTGCAGCGCTTCAAGCGCTCGCAGGACCATCAGTTGGACCAAACGGCGGACAGATCTTTATTGACGGCTTCACCGGTGGCAATCTCCCGTCGAAAGATTCGATTCGAGAAATTCGCATCAACCAGAATCCATTCGCGGCTGAGAACGATCAGCCATCCGCGCGTATCGACATCCTGACTCGTCCCGGCACCGACAAATTACGTGGCGGCGCGTCGTTAAATTTCAACGACGAGAGTCTCAACTCGCGCAACCCGTTTGCAATCACGTCCAGCAAGCGCACGCCGTTTCAGATTCGCCAGTACGACATGAACCTGAGTGGCCCAATCGTCGCGAAAAAGGCGTCGTTCTTTTTCAACTTCGGACGCATTGAGACCGACGATAACGATCTGGTGCGCGCCACCGTGCTCGACGGTAATTTGAATTCAGTGGATTTTGGCCAGGCGTTCGTCGTGCCGCGACGCAACATGTTTTTCAGTCCGCGCTTTGACTACGCCATCAACGCCGGCAACACGCTGATCGTTCGTTACAACTACAACCGCACCCGCGTTGAGAACCAGGGCATCGGCGGCTTTACACTGCCAGAGCGCGCCTTCGACACGCTCTCGACAAATCAGAACATTCAATTGACTGAAACTGCGATTCTCAACCCGACAACCGTTAACGAGACGCGCTTTCAGTATTCTTTCAACCGCTTCGAGCAGGATGGTAGCAACGAGATTCCCGGGCTGGACGTGAGCGGTGCGTTCAGCTCCGGCGACTCGCAGGTTGGGAACTCATTCAATGCCCGCAAGAGCTGGGAGTTGAACAATTTCACGGCGAAGCAGATGGGCACGCATGCGCTCAAGTTTGGCGGCCGCATCCGTCACGTCAACTTCGACGACACGAATGAAGGCAACTTCGGCGGCACCTGGACCTTCACCGGCGGTTTTGGTTTGACGAGTATCGAGCGTTATCAACTGACGCTGCGTTTGCTCGAACAGGGATTGACACCGGCTGAGGTGCGTGCGGCCGGTGGTGGCGCAACTGCGTTTCGCATCAACACCGGCGATCCTTTCGCCGCTGTCAGTCAAACGGATTACGGTCTGTTCGTTCAGGATGATTGGCGCATCAGACCGAACCTGACGCTCAGTTATGGTCTGCGCTATGAGACGCAAACCAACGCGCACAGCAAGTTTGACTTCGGGCCACGAGTGGCAGTCGCCTGGTCGCCCGGCGCAGCCAACAGCGCGCGACCGCCGAAGATGGTGATTCGTCTGGGCACCGGCTTCTTTTACAATCGCTTCAACGAGAGCAACACGTTACAGGCTAACCGCCTCAACGGCGTCAGCTACATTCAGACTCAGGTCAATGAGCCTTTTGATCGAAAGAAGGCGCCGAGCCTCGTCGAACAGGCTTTGCCAAACGTAGGTGCGATTTATTCGTTACTGAACCAGTGGAGCCCGACGGCTGTTCCTTCACTGGCGGGCCTGCCACCGACTCAACAGACGATCTGGCAAGTTGATCCAAACATCCAGGCTCCGACAGTGTTCCTTATCGGCACGCAGGTAGAACGACAACTGCCGCGCAACATCACGATGTTCGTCGGGTTCTACAACATTCATATCACTCACGTGATTCGCGCCCGCGACGTCAACGCGCCGCTGCCGTTCACGATCACAGAGCTGACGCCGAATGGTATTCGACCTGATCCCACGAAGGGTGAGGTCAATCGTTACGAGGCGAGCGGGATATTCAACCAGCGACAGTTTTTCATTGGCTTTAACAGCAGGTTGAGTCGCATGTTTCAGCTCAGCGGAAACTACTCTCTGAGCAAATCAAGTAACGACACCGATGGCCAGGGTAGCGCGTTGTTTCCGATGAATTCGTACGATACCTCGGGCGAGTATGGACGCAGCTCGTTTGATATCCGGCACCGGTTTACAATCTTCGGCACCGTCAACCTGCCCTGGTGGAAAGTGGTATTGAATCCATTTATCGTGGCGAACACAGGGCCCGGATTCAACATCACTACAGGCCAGGATCGCAATCTCGATCGGCAGTTTAATGAGCGACCCAGCTTTGCTGGTCCGAACGCTGACTGCTCGGCAGAGAACATCAGGTGCACGCGTTTTGGAAACTTCAATCTGACGCCCCTACCCGGTGAGACGATCGTTCCGCGCAACTTCGGCCAGGCGCCGGGCGCGTTTGTCGTTAACCTTCGCATCAGCCGCGCGTTTGCTTTTGGAAACATCAATCGTGGTAACGCTGCGGCTGCGCGTCCTGCGGGTGGGCCGGGTGGACCAGGCGGTCCCGGCGGCGCGGCGGTAGCTGCTGGCGGGCCGAGAGTCGCGGCTGTTGGACCACAAGGCGGTGGTGGCGGCGCCCCGGCGAGTGAGAAGAGATACAATCTGAATGTTTCTCTCAACTTCCAAAATCTGCTGAATCATGTAAATCTTGGCACGCCGGTCGGAAACCTCGCGTCGCCGAGTTTTGGTGAGTCGTTGGGATTGGGAGGCGCGTTTGGAGGTTTTGGTGGACCAGGCGGCGGCAGCACCGGCGCCGGTAATCGACGAATCTACGCACAAGTTCGATTGAACTTCTGATCGAAAGGTTTGGAAATGATGAGTGTGTTTTTGAAATCCCTCTCACTGTCAGTTTGTCTCGCGGGCTTTGGTGTTGTGGTTGCTGCTCAGGAGCACGCGCCTGGCAAGACGTCGACGCCTGCGACGCCCGCGACTGCTGCTCCGGCTGTGGTAATTACTGCGGAAAGCACGCCGATCGAGCTCGCGAAGGCGGCGTTCACCGCGCAGGGCGGCGAGAAGTTTCGCAACGTGCAGAACATGATGTTGCGCGGTTCCGTTTCTCTCTACCCGCCGAACAGCCCACAGTCGATCCCCGGCGCGTTCTCCATCGTGACTGCGAACGATAAGCTGCGAATGGAAATCGACGCGCGCCCGATCATCGTCTTCAAACAGATTTACGACGGTCAGCAGTCTTACAGCTCGATGCCGGGTGTTGAGGTGCCGCCGTTATCGAAGTTTGGACTCTCGGTGCTGAGCAAGTTCGACCAGCCGGGTTACAAAGTTACTGCGATTGCGAACAAGAAGAAGCTGCGTGGGTTTCGTATCGCGGATCCGGAAGGTTACACGACTGATTTCTACATCGATCCGGTTAACGGCCGCGTGATGGAGTTCTTTCTGACGTACGGTGGGTTAACGTTTGGCACTGCGAACAGCAAGTTCAAGGAAGTTGAAGGCGTGTTGATTCCGTTCAGCTTCTCGCAGCGCTTCGAGATGCCGCAGGGCCCGTTCTTCGCGGAGTACAGCGTCAAGGAAGTGAAGCTCAATCAGACGCTTGGTGAGGACGCTTTCGCGATCCCTCGCTGAGCACGTTCTTATCCACAGATTACACAGATTGATTTATAGAATCTGTGGATAAGGGTTTGTGCCTTTTTGGCTACTAAACGTTAAGGATCTCTTGCTCTTTACTCTTCGCCAACTCGTCGATCTTGCCGATGTAGCCATCGGTGAGTTTTTGAATTTCTAAGAGGGCGTCGCGCTCGGCGTCTTCGGAGATGGATTTATCTTTCAACATCTTCTTCAGACGATCGTTGGCGTCGCGACGGACGTTGCGAACCGCGGTGCGATGTTCTTCGGCGACGTCGTGGATCTGCTTGGCGAGTTGTCTGCGGCGCTCTTCAGTGAGTGGAGGAATCGGAACGCGTACGAGCTTGCCGTCGTTCGACGGATTCAAACCAAGATCGGCAGCGCGGATCGCTTTCTCGACAGCGCCGATCTGAGTTTGATCCCATGGCTGCACGGTAAGCATTTGCGGCTCGGGCGCGTGAACTGAAGCCATCTGGTTGAGCGGCGTCGGCGTGCCGTAGTAATCAACCATCACGTTGTCGAGAATACTCACAGCCGCTCGACCCGTGCGAATGGCCGCTATCTTTCTTTTGAAGTCGTCGACGGCGCCTTCCATTCGTGGCTTCGTTTCCCTGATTACGTCCTTTTCACTCATGTCGTTAACTCCGCTGAAAAGAATTTAACCAACCTTGGTTCCCACGCCGCGCTCACCGGTAACCACGCGTCTGATGTTTCCAGGCTCGCGCATGTTGAAGACAATGATAGGCAGGTTGTTGTCCATGCACAAAGAGATCGCAGAAGCATCCATCACTTTCAACTGCCGTTCGAGCACCTGCCGGTAAGTGATCTCGTTGAAGAGCTCGGCGGTTGCGTCGAGCATCGGATCGGCTGTGTAGACGCCCTCGACTTTCGTGGCCTTCAGAATTATGTCGGCCTTGATCTCGAGAGCGCGCAGAGCGGCGGCCGAGTCGGTAGTGAAGTAGGGATTACCGGTGCCGGCCGCAAAGATGACAACGCGTCCTTTTTCGAGATGACGCACAGCGCGACGCCGGATGAACGACTCAGCTAACTGCGGAATATCGATGGCGGAGAGCACGCGTGTGTGGACGTCGACCTTTTCAAGCGCGTCCTGCAGAACGACGGCGTTCATTACTGTGGCCAGCATCCCGATGTAGTCTGCTGACGAGCGATCCATATTGCCCGCGCTCTTGGACACACCACGAAAGATATTGCCGCCACCGACGACGACCGCCACCTGCACGCCGAGCTCATTAATTGCCTTGAGTTCTTCGGCAACACTGCGCGCGACGTTGACGTCGATGCCGTAGTTCTGCTCGCCCATCAGGGCTTCACCCGAGATCTTCAGCAGCACCCGGCGATAAGCAAGATTGGATTTCTCGATTGTCATTTATCCCAACATGGACGCGACTTCGCCGCCGAAATCATCGTTGCGGCGTTCGAGACCTTCACCCATCTTGTAGCGCGTGAACCTGCGTACCGCGATGCGCTCGCCGGTCTTGGAAACTTTCTCGGTCACCAGTTCGCCGACAGTCTTCTCGGGCGCTTTCACAAACGGCTGATCCACAAGCACTGTCTCTTCGTAAAACTTATTCAGGCGCCCTTCGACGATCTTCTCAATCACCTGTTCGGGTTTGTTTGCGTTCTTCGGATCGTTCATCGCCTGCGCGCGCGCAATCTCGCGCTCCTGCTCAACTACGTTCGCGGGAATCTCGTCACGCGTAACATACCGCGGCTCCGCCGCAGCGATGTGCATGGCGATATCTCTCACGAGCTGCTGAAACTCATCACCACGTGCGACGAAGTCGGTTTCGCAATTCAACTCGACCAACACGCCGACCTTTCCACCCATGTGGATGTAAGAACCGACAATACCCTCGGAGGCGATGCGACCTTCGCGCTTCTTCGCGGACGCGAGGCCACGCTCGCGCAGAATGTTGATAGCTTTCTCTTCGTCTCCATCTGCTTCAGTAAGCGCTTTCTTGCACTCCATCATACCGGCCCCGGTCTTCTCCCGAAGCTGCTTCACTGCTGCTGCTGTAATTTCAGCCATGATTACCAATTTCTCCGAATACGTAGTATGTGTAATGAAAAACGCAGCCTGGCGGGTCATCCGCTTGAAGGCTGCGCTCTTCGATGAGTAAGGATTATCGCTTAGCTCGCCGCCACGACAGATTCGGTGCTTTCATCGGGCGCGCTTTCAGTCGCCTCGTTCTCTGCGGCCTGTGATGTCATGGATGCGGATTGCGCCTCCCCTTCACTGACGCCGCCGTTATTAACTTCAGATCCGACTTCTGCCGCCAACGCTCCACCCGCAGCGCCTTCACCGGGACCGGGACCGGCTTCGCCTTCGCCGCCGGCTGCAGCCGGTTCGGCAGATGCAACGCCGCCTTCGGTTGCGATCTGATTACCCTCGACAATCGCGTCGGCGATTCTCGAGGCGAACAGGCGAACAGCGCGCAGAGCATCGTCGTTCCCTGGGATGACGTAATCGATGCCTTCAGGCGAGCAGTTCGTGTCGACCACTGCAACGATCGGAATTCCGAGCCGGTTAGCTTCGGCGACCGCGATCTCTTCCTTCTTCACGTCTATAATGAAGACCACATCGGGAAGACGATTCATCGACTTGATGCCGGAGAGGTTCTTGTTCAGGCTCTCGCGCTCGCGATCAAGCTTGATGCGCTCCTTCTTGGTCATCTTCTCGTAACGACCATCAGTCTGCATGCTCTCGAGATCCTTGAGTCGTTTGATCGACTTCTGGACCGTCTGAAAATTAGTGAGCAGCCCACCGAGCCATCGTTGATTGACGTAATACTGCCCGCACTTTTCGGATTCCTCGCGAATCGCGTCCTGTGCCTGTCGCTTGGTGCCGACGAAGAGTACTGTTTTGCCTTTGTCCTCAGCGATGATGTTCGTGACGAAAGCGATCGCCTCGCGGAACATTCGCTGGGTCTTTTGCAGATCGATGATGTAAATGCCGTTGCGCTCGCCGAAGATGTATTCTTTCATCTTCGGGTTCCAGCGCCTTACCTGGTGGCCGAAGTGAACACCGGCCTCCAGCAGTTCTTTCATGGTAACCGAAACCAAACTAAACTCTCCTTCTGGTTAATTGGTTTAATGTACTCGCCGCAGCTATTGACTTGTTAAGCAACCAATCAAGCCACGGCAATGGATTGATTGAATTATCGCTTCGAAAACTGAAACCGTTTGCGCGCGCCCTTTTGCCCGTACTTCTTGCGCTCCTTGATCCTCGGATCGCGGGTCACAAGACCTGCATGTTTGAGGGCTGGACGAAGGTCGGCATTAAACTCGAGCAGTGCTCGCGTAATACCGTGCCGGATCGCGCCCGCCTGGCCCGCCGGGCCACCACCAGCGACGTTGATGACGAGGTCAAACTTGTTCGTGGTTTCAGTCAGTTGCAAAGGCTGACGAATGATCATCCGCAACGTTTCGTTGGGGAAGTAGCGGTCGAACGGTTTGTGGTTGACCTTGACTTCGCCGCCGCCGGGTCGCAGGTAAACTCGGGCCGTTGCCGATTTGCGTCGCCCCGTTCCGTAATACTGAATTTCAGCCACAGTAATTTCCTCTATCTTTTACTAAAACTATTATGAGTTGGTGTTGTGAGTCAGGTCGTAGGCTTGCGGGCGCTGGGCTGAGTGCGGGTGCTCGGCATCGGCGTAAATCTTGAGCTTTTTCGCCATCGCCTTGCCGAGCTTCGTCTTCGGCAGCATGCCCCTAATGGCGAGCTCGATAACTCGCTCCGGGCGCTTGGCAATCATCTCTTTCGCCGTGGTCGTTCTGAGACCTCCCGGATAGCGAGTGTGATGACGATAAAGCTTCTGCTCAACCTTGTTGCCCTTCAGGACCGCTTTACGGGCATTGATCACAACGACGTGATCGCCCATATCCATAAACGGCGTCCATTCAGGGCTACGCTTGCCTGACAGAATTGAAGCAACCTCAGAGGCCAGATGCCCGACGGTTTGACCGCTCGCATCTACCACATACCATTTTCGTCTTCCAGCGAGTTCCTTTCCGCTGGGGAAGTAAGTCGACATAGTTAACTATCTCTGTTTTAAGCGAATAAAACGCGAACGGTAAGAATACCGAACGGTCCAAAATATTGTCAACCCGGGAACCGAGTTAACGCCGAAGGCGTTCGCTAATTTAAGCCCAGTGGTTGGAGCGTAGCGACAACCCTGGGTAACTGCGCAAAAATTGATTTGAACCCTGAAAAGGGTTCGGTGGTTGGCGAACCCTTTCAGGGTTAACGCGCTTGGTTGATTACTGGTCCCAGGGTACTCGCTACGCTCGAACCCTGGGCTAGAATTAGTCAACGCCTTCGGCGTAGAGGCTTCACATGAAAAGGCCCTTCGGGATGTCGAAGGGCCTCGGTCGCTAAATTACCACAAACGGTTACGGCTTGTCGGGAGTTTTTGTGGTGCCGTCGTTTTTCTTCAGCTTCGGCGGCGCCTCTTTTTGCTGCTGCTCGCCTTCCGGTGTTGTGCCCGTCTCGTCTGGTGTCGGTTGGCGACGCTTCAGAGTCGGACGTCCGGGTGCGCCACTGTCGTCACCTGCTGCAATGGCTCCAGCCGTCGATGCCCGCGCGTTTGAAAGTCTCAACAGCCGGCCCTTCACTCGCTGAAACTCGGAACTGCTGATCACATACTCCTCGTGTTCCGGGAACCGTGATGCCAACGCGAGCGCCGTGGCTCTGCGATCCGGCGGGGCCGGGTGCGTCGAGAACGCGCGCGCGATGAATCCCGGCTTCTTCTTGTTCTTGGCTTCGAGCTTCTCAAACATCGTCGCCATTGCGCCCGGATCGTAACCGGCAGCGTACATATACTGAACGCCCAGCTTGTCTGCTTCCTCTTCGGCGCTGCGGCTGAACTTCATAAAGATTCCAAGCAGTCCGATGCCGGCGGTGTTCTGGTAAATCATTCCGGGAATGCCGCCCAGGAAGATCGAGCCACCGAGGGCCGCATATTCGAGCAGGCTGGCCTTGGTCTGGTTCTCAACCGCGTGCCGTGCGGCAACGTGTGCAATCTCGTGCGCCATTACGCCCGCGAGCTCGGCCTCGTTGTCAGCCGCGAGGATGAGTCCTTTGTTTACGTAGAAGAAACCACCCGGAAGCGCAAACGCGTTGACTTCGTCAGAATCGATGACCTTGATCGTGAACGGGACCTTCGCGTCCGAGTGCAGCACGATGTTTTGACCAACGCGGTTCACATATTCGGTGATCAGCGGATCGTCAACAAACTTTGCCTGGCGGTCGACTTCCGCTGCCGCCTCACGTCCCTGCCGAACTTCCTTCTCGGTCGAACCGCTCATCTTCGCGATGAGGCCGGTGTTGATGTTCCGCTTGCCGATCATCTCAGGATTTTCGTTGGTCGAAAGCGTCTTGTTGCTCGTCTTAACAGCGACCGGAGCAGGCGTAGGCTTTTGCGCCTCGGCTTTCGGCTCAGCTTGTTTTTGATTTGCCGGAGCTTTCTGATCGGATTGCGTTGGGGTGGTTGTTTGAGCGTTATCCGCCGGCTTGGTGGCCGTCGTTTGCGCAACCGCAGCCACGGAGCTGATCAATAGCGATGCGGTTAAAACAAAAGCACTCGTGGCGCGGGAGAAGTTGTTCATCTCAAAAAACCTCCAAAAATTTCGAATGACCTTGAGGGCAGGGGTCGCTGACGTTCTTTCGCTAAATCCAGACGCGCAGTCTATGATGCTCAGGGTCGGCGACTTGGTTGTGTGGACGATCACAACTTCCTGGCCAGGAGGATTAGGTTCTTCGCGCCTTTTACGACCTCAATATACCTATGCCGGACGCGAAAAGGAAGCAAAAGTCGAAGGTCTCGATCATCGGTACCGGTCGACTCGGGACTACCCTCGCTGTTGCACTTGCCGGAAGCGGCTACTCAATCCAGTCGCTGGTCGCGCGCCGGGTGCAAAATGCGCGCAAGGCAGCGCGTCTCTTAGACGCAGACGTGCAGGTATTGGCTGCAAAAAAATTGCGGACGCTGGTTGACGCGGATCTTTTTCTGATTACTGTACCCGACGATCAAATTCCACTGGTAGCGGGCGAATTGAGCAATGTTCGATTTAACGCGGATCAGAGGAAGATGATGGCGCTGCACACAAGCGGCGCGCTTTCTAGTGAGGTGTTGGAGCCTTTGCGTGAAAAAGGTTGGCACACGGGTTCGATTCATCCGTTGATGTCGGTCAGCGCGGTTCATGATGCTCATTTGGAGGGAGCGTTCTGGAGTGTCGAGGGGGATCGAAGTGCGTTGCGTGTGGGAAAGGAGATCGTGCGCGATCTCGGTGGGAAGAGTTTTTCGATCCGATCCGAGGACAAGCCGCTTTATCATGCCGCGGCGGTGATGCTGTCGGGGAATGTGGTCGCGTTGTTTGATGTAGCGCTGGAGATGCTGGGCGAGTGTGGGCTCGACCGGAAAACAGCGCGCGCGGTTCTGTTGCCGCTAATTGCGAGCACCGTTCGAAGTCTGCAAGCTAAATCGCCGGAAGCATCGCTGACAGGGACGTTTTCGCGCGGAGATGTGGAGACTGTGAAGCGTCATCTCGCGGCGCTGAAGAATAAAAAACTGGCAGAGGCGCTCGATCTCTATCGTCTACTCGGCCAGCGATCGTTAAAACTTACGAAAGAGCATCCACAGATCACACAGATTCTTAAATCCGTGTAATCTGTGGATAGAGATCACATGCAACCAACACCCAGCGCGAGTTACAGTTTGACCTTGCGCGTCAGGCTTTCTTCACGTGCCGGATCGCTTGGTGAATTGACCATCGCAATCGGCCGGGCCGGCGGCGACATAGGCGCCATCGATATCGTCAACGTCGGCAACAACTACATCATCCGCGATATTACCGTCAGCTCAATCTCGAGCACACACGGCGAACAGATCGTCGAAGCTGTCAAAGACGTCGACGGCGTCGAGTTGCTGCAAGTCTCCGATCCGACGTTTCTGATGCACCTCGGCGGCAAGATCGAAGTGGTCCCGAAAGTGCCGTTGAAGACTCGCGCGGATCTCTCGATGGCTTACACGCCCGGTGTCGCTCGTATCTGCGACGCGATTGCTAAAGATCCGGAAAAAGTTTTCACACTTACGATTAAGAAAAACACAGTCGCGATCGTTACTGACGGAACAGCCGTGCTCGGACTCGGCGACATTGGACCAGCAGCAGCTTTGCCGGTGATGGAAGGGAAGGCGATGCTGTTCAAGGAATTCGCGGGCGTGGATGCCTTTCCGATCTGTCTCAACACGAAAGATCCGGACGAGATCGTGCGCACCGTGAAAGCGATCTCGACCGTATTCGGTGGCATCAATCTTGAAGACATCTCGGCGCCGCGTTGTTTTCAGATCGAGGAGCGGCTAAGAGAAGAGCTCGATATCCCGGTTTTTCACGACGATCAGCACGGCACTGCCGTCGTCGTGCTGGCGGCGTTGATCAATGCGCTGAAACTCGTCGGTAAGCAGATTAGCGACGTAAAGGTGATCGTGAATGGAGTCGGTGCTGCCGGTGTCGCGTGTACGAAGATCATCATGGCCGCGGGCGTGAAGAATATTGTCGGCTGCGATCAGACTGGTGCGCTCTATCGCGGGCGCAGGGAAAACATGAACTGGATGAAAGACTGGTACGCGCAGAACACGAACCCGAATGAAGAAAAGGGAACTGTTCACGAAGTAATCAAAGGCGCGGACGTGTTTCTCGGTTTGTCAGTGCCGGGTGTGATCGATGCGGAAGACGTGAAGCACATGGCGGAGAAGCCGATCGTGTTTGCGATGGCGAATCCGGTGCCCGAGATCATGCCGGAGGAGGCCGCGCCGTACGTCGCGGTGATGGCGACGGGCCGATCAGACTATCCGAATCAGATCAATAACGTGCTGAGCTTTCCAGGAATCTTTCGTGGCGCACTTGCTTGTCGCGCGGCGCGGATCAATGAAGAGATGAAGCTCGCGGCTGCAAATGCGATTGCGGGGATCATCAGCGATACCGAGCTGCAGCCGGAATATATTGTTCCGTCGGTTTTTGATAAGCGAGTAGCAGAGGCAGTCGCGCACGAGGTCGAGACCGCTGCCCACAATACCGGCGTCGCCCGCCGCGAGATTAGCTAAGGTTTTCGTGTTTTGGGTGCTCTGATAGTTTCCAGACAGGGCTCGATGACGGCGAGGGTGGTTAACGCGCGCAGAGATTTGTCAGTGAAATTCGTGGCTTGCAGGAGGCTGCCGTCGAAGTCGAGTTTGCCCATTTCGCGAAATGCGTTTTCGGGATTGAAGCCCGGTGTTGAATAGGAAGCATAACTCCCGAACGTCTTTCCCTCGATCTTCATCATCACAAATTGGCGCGAGAAATCGGGCGACTCGAGCGCGTTGATCGTCCTGACTGCATTGCCTAGCTCTTCCACCCCGCGGTTCATGTCCACCTTCGCATACAGATGAGCCAGCGCGAGTAACGCGCGCGCGGAGACGATCGTCTTCGGCGCTTTGCTGATCGTGTTCGCCACCTCGTTCAGCATCTCGCGTGCTTCCGTCTGATCTTCAGCGACCTTGAGCGATTGCTCCGCAATGCGTGTGAACAAATATGCGCGCTGGTCCAACTCCGTCACCTTGCTCGCAAACTTTCTCGCCTCCGAGAAGTTCTTCTCTTTGATGAGTGCTTGGCTGCGAAAGTAATAAAACCAGTTCAGCAGTGAATCGCGAATGCTCGACTCCGAGATCTTGTCGATCACGCTGATCACTTTGTCCACAGGTTCGTCTTTCCACGAGCCGGTCACGGCGAACGTCAAACCCTGATCGCGTTGCCCGACGTCGGTCAGCTTCAAAGCCGCTTCGACCTGTTCGTCAAACGACTTCGACGGTCTGTTGTCGTTATCAATCACACGGTTGACATTTTTTTGCGCGTTCGGCGCTAGCAAAGCAAACACCTTGTCTTTCGATTGCGCGAACGCACTGGCGAACTCCGGCAAGTCTGACTGCACCTGCTTTTCAAGACGGTTGAGAGCGAGCCACATCTGCGCGTGATCGGAGTAGCGAGCATTCGCTGTCTCTTGCGCCGGTGTTTCCATCGCACCGTCGATGCGCGCGAGCAGGGCCCGAACGAACAGTCGTTGCAGCGCGGGATTCGGTGTGAAGCCCTCGGGAACGATATAGAAAGTGTAGCCCGGCATCTCGCCGGCCTCGCGCTTGTTCGCGAACGGATACGAGGAGAGATAAAGAAACTGGTCCATCGGCGCGGCGCCGTAAGCATTGAGCGCATCAACGTAAAATCGATCCGCGAGAGGCTGACCCGACTTTGCAAGCTGATAGAGGAAAATGGGCAACTGTAGTGTGGCTGGATAACGAAAACTCTGGCGCGCGAAGTTAACAGCCGATGGCGCATCCGCCAGAGCGAGACCGTGGGCCATGAGTAACAGCTTCTCGGCGGTTCTGCGTTTTGATTGGTCGTCTGTTGCAGGCTTGTCGGCGGTTTCAGAGGCGTCATCGCGCAGCATCTGCTCTGATAGCTTGCGAGCGCGCGCCGGATCGCGTTTGGCGAGCGCCGAGAGCACTGTGAAACGCTGATCGGGAACGCGGATTACGGCGGAGAATTGACTGCCCGATGCGTGTTGGATCTGGTCGCCTTTCTCTTTGAAGTTTTGGACAGCGAGATCGAACGCTTCCATAAACGCGGCGAGCGACTTCTCCTGGTCGTGTGGCCAGAGCAGATCGGCAGCGCGCAGTAAAACCGTGATGCGATGGACCGGGTTGTCGAACGTGCGCGTGATGAGGATCTGTTGTTTCGCGGTGTCGAGAGCGTTATCGCGCGTGCATAGCGATGAGAGCGGTTTCTTTTGTGCGTTGATCGGAGATGCGAGACAGATGAGCAGGGAGATTAGTAGCGTGAGACGGGTCATCGAGCTTCTCCGTTGATGGTAGTTTGTTGACAGGATTTACAAGATGTTTCAGGATTTACAAGATTAAATCCTGTCAATCCTGAAAAATCCTGTCTAACGACTGCTCTTTAATTCTTGCGCGATTAGTGGAACTATGCGACGCGGCACGTCGATCGCGGCTTTGATATGGCGAGCATGCGTGAAGTGCCCGGCGACATAAATACCACGCACGTTCGTCTCAAAAGTTTCCGGATCGTAGACCGGAACCTCAGCCAGTTTTCCCGCTTCGATCTGCACACCGAGTTGTTTCAATAACGTCAGATCCGCATCACTGCCGACAAGCACGAACACCACATCGTTCGGAAGCGTCAGCGACTCGCCTGTCTCAGTCGTCAACCTCACTTCATCTTCGCGAATCTCGTCGACGTGTTTGTAAAGCACGACTTTGAGCCGCCCCGCTTCGATCTCTGCTTCGAGCGGCGTGCGTACCCAGTGTTTCATCGCACCGGCCTTGGGATCGCGGTTCTCCCAATCTTCGCGCCAGATGGCCATCGTGGTGCGCGCGCCTTCTTCCGAGAGAAACAAAGCCGCTTCGGCCGCGCTGTTGCCACCACCAACGACGAGCGCTTCTTTGCGAACGTATGCATAAGGCTCGACGAAAAGATGATGCACCTTCGATAACTCTTCACCGGGCACATTCAGTCGTCGCGGGTGCTCCATTGCTCCGATTGCAAACAACACACGTCGAGCCTCGTACTCGCTGCGGTCAGTTTTGACAACGAAACCCTCGTTTATGCTCCCGTTTACTAAAACAACTTTTTCGCCGGTGTTGATTTTGAGATCGAGATCGAGCACGAAATGAATGTAGTGAGACAGCATCTCTTCGCGCGTCGGTTTCTCGTGCACGGGCCGCAGCGTGCCCGGATGCATCTCCACTTCGTTTGGGGTGGAGAACATCGAGCGCCCGACAGGATACTGGCGAATGGTGTTGGCAATCGTGCCTTTCTCGATCACGATGTAATCGAGAGCGGCTTGCTCCGCCGCTTCCGCAGCAGAGAGGCCAGCCGGACCAGCGCCGATGATCATGAGATCAAGCATGTTCAGACGATCACCTCTCCGCGCGCCACCAGAACGGCCGTTCCACCAACTTTCACTTCCTCGACGTTTCCCGCTTGCCCCTGCACGTTGAGATGGATGCGGCTGGGCCGGTTAATAAAATCGCCCTGTTCGATCACGAACTTGTACCTGCCATCCTCGGGCGCCAAACTCAACGCACCGTGATGAATGAGATAACCACCCAACGCTCCGCACGCGCTGCCGGTTGCGGGATCTTCCGGAATGTTGTCAGCCGGAGCAAAGAAGCGCGCGTGCGCACGAGACTCGCCGCCCTCGAGCGTCTCGCGCGTGAACGCGTGACAACCTGTGCCGCCGTAACGAGTGTAGATGTCGGTTAGTAGTGCCGCATCGACGCGAATGTCACGCAAGTCTGCAAGCGAGCGAATCGGAACTGCGAGACACGACAGACCGGTGGTGATCACTTGTATCGGCAGACTCTTGTCGAGATCTTCGCGAGCAAGACCCAGCGCCCGCGCGACCTCGGCTTGCTCATGCTGGTCGTCGAGCTCGCTGATGACTTCGAATTTGCCCTGCGTCATGACCACCTGCACCGCTTGTCCGTCTTTGAATTCGATATCGACCGGCAGGACTCCGATGCCGACTTCGTGGAAGATCCGTTGCCAGCCGTTGCCACCGTCGGGAAGCGGGACCACGCCCAGGCCCGCGAGCGCGGCCCAGGTGCCGACGATCGGATGGCCCGCAAACGGGATCTCCCGGGCAGGCGTGAAAATGCGCAGGCGTCGCAGTGCTTCGTCCGCTTCTGATTTCAGCACGAAGACGGTTTCAGAGAGATTCATCTCACGTGCGATCTTCCCCATCTGATCGTCAGGTATTCCTTCAGCTTCGGGAAAGACTGCCAGCGGATTGCCACAAAAAGCGCGATCGGTGAATACGTCGAATTGGAGAAAGCGATAGTCTGGCATGGTGTTTTTGAGTAGAAGTTAAAACAGTTCACGCAAAGGCGCAAAGGTTGCGTCCCTTTGCGCCTTTGCGTGAACGAGATTTCCGGACTGCTCAGCAGCTGCTTTGTCTTAGCTCATGCGGGCGGGTTAAGGCCGTGAAGATAAGCAGGATGAGTCCGATCAGCAGTGGGATAAACGCTAACGCCAGCAGTTGATGATTCCAAAGACCAGCGAGCCCAACCACCGCAGCGACGATAAAGCTGATCGAGATCCAATAGGCAAGCCGGCTTTCGAGATCCTGAAACGCGATTGCCAGCAGCCCGATTGCAACGAAACCGAAGGTCCACTTCAACAGCGCTGCGTCGTTTACACTGTTAACCAGCGACTGTTCGTAATAATTCATCGCCTGGATTATCTTGACGTTCTCACGGAAATCGAAAACGGCCGCCGCGAGACCGGCGATTAATGCCAGAAATCCAAGATACCTGGCCCACGGACAATTACGTCTCATTAGCAGCACACTGATGGTTATGTACAGCAGCGCGTAACAGATGATCCACACAAAATCGATCATCAACACCGTTTCCATGACCTGGCGATTGTGTGAAACGTCAGGGCCAAGGATCCGGTCGATATTAGCCGTATTAGAGACAAACTCCATTGCCAGGACACGACCCTTGAAACCGTCTGGTAGCCCACCATCCGGAACTTTCTCGAACTGCCTCCATTGCACGATCCCCATCACGATCGCAACCACAACGACGAGCAAAGCGAGCACACCAACGATACGAACCATCCTCATGCGAGTCCTCCCACGCCGCGTCAGCGATTGCGTTAGCTAAATATCCCGGTCACAAATGAAAACAACTTCGCTCTCCATTCCAACCCGAATACCTCACCAACACCAATCGTGGCAAAGAACAGCAGCGCCATGGCAAAAAGCACCAGCAACAGCCGCCACCATTTTCCTCTGCCCCGAATGTAGTCGCCGAGGAGGAGCACAATGAGGTTCAGCGCCGCTGTTAACGCAAGCGCGGTCCAGCCAAACCTCGTAACGTCTTTCTGTCCAAGCAGAATAGAAGCGACGATGAGAAATATTTCAAAGGCGTAAATAATCTTTAGCCAGTGGAAGAAAAACAGGTTCAGCAAACTGCCCGGCACTGCGACTTCCACCAGCCCCCAGAAGAACTGGCCCAATCGCGCGATCCACGCGAGTCGTTTGCCTTCCAACTGGTTTTGATTGGCCATGTCTTCAAACATTTTGCCAATCACCTGCGTCGACCGCGCGATCGAGCGCAGCACGATCTTCGGATCGAGATCGCGATTCACCTCGTACGACGATTTGATAAACGCCAGCAGCTTGTCGTTTTGCAAACCGGCATCGATGGCGGTGCCGAGACGCGCGCGCAGTTGTTCATCTCTGAGTCGAGGAAAGATTTTCCCGAGGGCTGCCTTCGCGGTCATACCCGAGCTGACTTTGACGAGAGTCTCCATGATCACGAGTTGTAACGCTGCGTCGCTCTTTTGTTGCAACTCATCGACGAGGATCGCATCGTGTGCCTCACCGATCAGTTGCGCGCGCACTTTCTTGTTTTCCGGCTCAGGCAAGAGCGCCGTGATCAGTCGTTCAGCACCATCGAGGCGGCCCCACAAAATGTCGTTTTGCCGCCACACCTGGTCCAGAAACGCGCCGAAGTGATGCAAAGCCGTGCCGGCGAGTTTTTGTCGACCGTTTGCTTTCTGTCGCTCAGCGCGCTCGTCGATCAAACTGGTCGCATCTTCAGGACTGATACGAAGAATATCGACGACGTCCGCTTCGCCGACTTCCGTTCCGAAGAGAATCGGAAAACTCACCTGATCGTAATCGTCAAACTGGCTGAAGTAACGCCAGAGATATTCGCGAATCGCCTGGATGTCTTCATCGAGCTCTTCATCACGAAATCTTAAAGACTCACAGCGCGTCGCGGGCTTCGGCAAATTCTCCAATGGCCGCAACAAAGCCCTGCCACGCTCCCAGACTTTATCTACCACCTGCTCGTGAAACAGATCACTCAACGCATCGCCCGCGGCGTCGAATTTTTTGCCCAACTCGGTGCGGGGGAGCATTGGTTCCTGCGCGGGCTGCGTCAGTGTTCCCGTCGCATCCAGTTCGAAGAGAAGACCTTTGGCTCGTTTGTTTATCTCGTAATCGTCGAGTCGGGAGAACTCCTGCTGTGTAACCACACCGTCTGCCGCCGCCTCTTGCGGATCGCGTTTCGGAAGCCCTAGCAGTTGCTCGAGGTTATCCGGAGACAGTTTGATTTCAGCGATCGTCTCCGCGAATTTTTTGTGCGCGGCTGATGATTCCTTCGTTGGTTTCGACTGGATCGTTCGACCGCCGGTTCGCAGATCCTTGTAAAGCTCATTCACTTCGCATTTGAAATACGAGATCGCCTTTTGAATCTTTTGCTTTCTTTCCAAGGAGATCGTGCTGTAATCGAGCTTGTGATACTTCAGCCGGCGCAGTCGTTCGAGGACGGCTTTGTCAGCCTGAGAGATCTTGTTTTCGTCAACACCAGTGCCGTCTTCGCGCACGGGAAGCCTGATCAATCCATAGAGTTGATCGATCTTGCCGCGCAAAAAGGTGAGACGACGGGCCCAGTATTTGAAATCAAAGTTGATCAGAAAACGGTTCGAGATTTCAGGCGGCGCTTTTTCCTCTCCGGGCCCGGGCGGGTTAGCGTCATCGGGCTGACGGTGATAATCGGGATACCTTTGCTCGCGCCATGCATGGATCAGGTGCCGGACAGCAGTGAACTGCGAAGAGTCCAGGTTCAGATTCAAACTGCGCGCCACCAACTTTGCCAGCTCGTCGGTGGTTGAGGAGATCCGGAGGCGACGATATGGAATGTAGTAAATGCCAAACTTGCGGACCATTCCGGCAAGGTCTAATCGCTCCCACTCGCCCGGTTCGAGTGAAGGTCGCGACGCGGCCGATCGATCGAGGTCGCGCTCGATTGCATACGTGATGCGATTGACTCGCTTGATCAGCTCGTTGCGATCCATCACGCGCTGGAGATCTTCGCGAATCGTCTCGTACGACGGCAGATCCAGTAGCGCGGCCTTTACGTTTTCCAGCGCCTGGTACTTGTCGGTCCGGGGCGGCTCATCTTCCGGATGCTCCGGCGATGGCTCGATATAGATTAGCTTCCGATCGACTGCGACCGGCGCGTCGCGACGCAGCAGCGTCTCCGTTGCGAAACTGAATGGCTTGTTATCGAGAACTCCGCCATCAGTGTACGAGCGTGTGCCGAACTCGATCTTCCTGCCGCTCGATTCCGCGTTGTCCTTGAAGAACAATTTCCAGCCATCGATGAGCTTCTGCCGCGCTTCGTTGTCGTTGTATTCGGGAAAACGATCGAGCACTTCGTTGATGTCACACAGTCGCATCGGCTCGAATGCAAAAGGAAACGATGACGTACAACGCGCGGCAAACGCGAGGAATGGATCGTTCTGCGCGACAAAGTCGTTGCGCTGCACGCCGGTGGCTTCGGGAGTCTGATACTTGAAATGGAAGACGTTGCGGTGACGGCGTTCGAAAACGACGGTGTCAGACAATCGCAGCGGCAAAAGCGTGCCTTCAATATCGGTGGTAGTGATGAAGAGATCCAGCTCGTCGACGTATGGTGAGTTAAACTCCTTGTTGCTCTTCCTTCGTTTCTCCATGCCCTGAAGAGCTTTAAGGAGTTTGAAATAAATACGCCGGCTGTTGAGCAACGACTGTGGCGGCTGTTGATTGGTGAGGTGCAGGCCGGCGACAGACCTTTTGTCGTTGATGAGCAGTCCGATATCGCCTTCAGTCACCCAGAGGGACTTCAATTCGTCGAGATCCTGATCGTTGGCGAGAGCTTTAGCGAGGTAAACGGCGTTGATGCCGCCGGCGGAAGTTCCTGAGAGAACGTCGACCACGAAGCGCGTGTACACAGTGTTCTGCTTCATGCGCTCGTGAACAATGTCTTCTTTCGGGAGTGGCTCGTCGCTATCCACTAATTCGCGAAAATTCTTCAGTAACTCCGGATCGGAGAGCAGACAGCTCAGTCGTCGATAAACTTTTTCCGTGTTTTCCAACTTATCGACAGACCGGGACGTTGAACGAACCATCCGCAGCAGTTCCTGGGCGATGCCGTTGATATAAATGGCCAGCGAAACGCCGCCGTACATCACCACGGCAAAACGAACCTCCTGAGTGTATTCAGTCCTGGGGGAAGCAGACATTAAAACCTCCATTTAGGTGAAGCGCGATTGGAGCCGGTACGGAAGAGAAGCCCCTCGTATATATGAGCAGGAGTGCTGAATCGTTTCACTTTGCCACAAAGCCGAACGAAACGGAAAAATAATTCATATTGATTGTACGGGCTGTTTTGTGCTTTTTTGTGGACTCGAAGTAATCGCCGTTCGAACTGTCAGCGAAAACCTTACCCCCAAAGGAGTCCTTATGGATCTCGGTATCCTGAACACGATAATCGCCCTCGTTGTTATTTTGCTGGTCCTCAGTCTGCTCGTGCAGGCAATTCAAACGCTGCTCAAGAAAATTTTGAAACTGAAATCGCGCCAGATCGAAGGCTCGTTGAAAGATCTTTACGAGCAGGTCGTGGGACTGCCAAACCCTGAGCCACAACCAGCGCTCCCGCGTGTAACCCTCATTCTGACCACCGTGAAAAGAGTGCTCGGGATGAAGATCAACTTGCCCGAGACTGCTGCCGACGTCTTCAAAAACAAAGTCGTCGATCAATTCAAAAACATCGGCCGCAAGACTCTCTGGGGAAACGCAGTGCTCGACTCGCTCTCGAAAGACGATCTTTTCAAAGTGATGGGCAAGCTCGAATCGGAAGATTTCTTCCCTGACTACGTGCAGAAGTTCCAGGTGCTTTGCGACCGCATCGAAGATCTGCGTAAAGCAGTCGACGACATCACCAACGATCCGACCTTGCGCGGCTCAGCGAGCACAAAGATCGCCGAGATCCGTTCGATTCTCGCGCCGATCTTCACCAACGTGAGCGCCATCCTCGAGGGCGGTCAGGTCAAACCAAAAGTCCTGTTTGCTGACCTGCTACGGCTTGGCCAACTCGACTTTCACGGACTGCTCGATGTGCTCAACCAGGCCCAGGCCGCGATTGCAAAAGAAACTGAGATCGCGAACGCTGCGGGAAACTCCGGTGAAGTCGCCGCGCTTCAGAAATTGTCGAGCGAATTTGCCGAAGTCGCAAAACTCCTCGGCGACCTCAGTCAGAAGTTTGTCGACGCCACTACACCGCTGCGCAACCAGATCGAGCAGGTCGAGGTCTGGTTCGACACGGTCACGCAGAGTTTTGATGAGCGTTACGCCCGTCACATGAAAACTGCTGCACTCGTAATCAGCATCTTCGTCGTGATCGTGCTGAACGCTAATTTCTTTAACGTGTACAAGAGCCTTTCGAGTAACGAAGTGCAGCGCAGTCTGATCCTGGACAAGGGACCGGAGATCCTCGAGCAATCGAAACGCGCAACCGTGCAAGCCTCTCCGACACCGACACCCGCAAACGTTCAGGAAGCGCTCGCACAGTCGCGCGAGGAGATTGAGACTCTCTCCAGCACCTACCAGGGGTTCGGGTTCAGCCCTCTCAGCATGCAACAGTTGCGATCGTTCTTCTGGAGCCTTGGCCTCATTACGGCCGTTGCGTCTGACGACTCGGGTAAGCGCGGCGCGTGGGGCATGGCCCTCGTCGAAGGTCCGGAAAACGTCTATAAGTGGCAGAACCAAACGTTCGGGCAATGGTGGCACAGCCGAAAATCCGACGTCACAGCGTTGGTTGGTTGGGCCATCATGGTTATGTTATTAAGTGCCGGCGCGCCGTTCTGGCAAGACGCACTGGAATCACTCTTCGGCATCAAGAACCTGCTGCGGCAAAAGAGCGGCACGCAGAATATCGAGCAACAAAGCGGAACCGGCCAGCCGAAAGAGTGATGTTTTGCAAAAACCCTTCACTTCTTTTTAGACATTCAAGCAGGTCTTATTTTGCTGAAGACAAGGAGCAGACAATGGCGACAGCGACTAAGTCAACCGTCATCAAAATCAAGGTCAATTTTCAGTTAAACACTCCTAACGGACTACGACGAGTTATTTTTGGACTGGAGAAAGACACACAGGGCGATGTGGTTTCGTGGGCCATCAATTTTCAACTATTTGAGCGCGCCAAAAAGAGCGATCCCTTTGGCGATCCCATAGTGAGCCTCGACGTGGATGTCGATAAGGCCTTGAATTCCAAGGCTGAAAAGGCGTCCAAGGGACTCACCGCTCCCCAGGCTGCGTTTGCGCTTGGACCAGCAGCGGATGACGCCAAGGCGGCTGAGAGCGGCGAGATTGACCAGGACGACGCTCAGAAAACCGTTCAAAAGACGCTGAAGAAATAAGTTTGTTGAATTTCTGCGCGTCTTGCAGAGTTGAATTATGAGTTCACCAGGTAATTGGCACCGGGGCGCCTTTGTGCGAGCAGTCTTTCTTCTATCCGTAATTCTTTACGGTGCTCAATTATGTTTTGGGCAGGAAGGTCAGGCCTCCGCAAAGGTTGTCGAAACAGACCAGCCGGTCGGTTCATGCGACGGTATCAACCTCGAAACAGCGAATTACAAAGTTCGCAGTATTCGCATCGATGATCCGTTTCTTTTCCTGCCGTGGGTAAAGGCGCGCCAAAAGCGGGCCAGTGCCCAGATCACAGCGCTGGTACAAGGTAAGCCGTTTACCTACGCGGACGTCTCTGACAAGGCGCTCAAAATAATTGAGGATGAAAACTTCCTGCCTGACACAAGCGATGCCCGCGTCAAGCTCAGGCTCGAATTCGTGAGCGTCCAGAATTGCACGGGCGGACAGGTCGACGTCATTTACAGGATTTACTCAACGCAGATCTTGCCCGTGTTGAGCGCTCGTCCGGAAGAGCGTGTGAAGGAACGCCAGACGCCGCAAACTCCTGCCGGACAATCGACCGTCCTCGCGAAAGAATCCTCACCGTTTCATTTCGTACCTACCGGTGGCTACGACTCTACTGATCTGCTTTTCGGTGGCGGACGCTTCGAGTACAAGCCGCGCAGGATCGGGAAGCTGCCATTCCAATCGGCGTTCATCAAGGGTGAAGCTTCTCCACGAATGCACAACGTTTCCGCCGCGTTGGAAGGCGCCTATGATTCTGACGTTGAGACGCCCGGCTGGTTGGCCCATGCGAACTGGCTAATCAACTTCTCACATTATTCGCTACCGACTGGCGCCGGCGATATCAGAGGTGGTCACGTGATGCTTCATTTCGCGGGAGTGACCAAGCCTTTGGCTGGCGGTAATTTGAATCTTCGCTTTGGCGCGGCGCTTGACGGCGGTAACCGGCAAACCGAAGCCGGTAACTTGATACTTGCGCCCAACACAGTCCCGAACGCGGGCTTCGGCACGTTGAAACTCTACGGAGGACTGGATTCGCGGTTTGCACGCAATATCTTCTCAGCGTCGTATGGTCTCGAGTTGGGCTCAGTTGGACCAGCCGCACGAGTCGACTGGCGGAAACATATCTTCGATGCGCGGCATCAATTCTGGTATTCACTCGGCAACCACCACTTGCTCGACCTCGAGTCGCGCTTCACGATGGGGAAACTTCAGGTCCCGGGAAAGGTGCCGCTGCCTGAGCGGTTCTTTGGCGGCAACAACGAAGAGTTCCTGATCGCGAGTGACGATTGGCAGATTCGCGCTAACCCGGTAATTCGCGCGATTCCCGGAAGTCGTTTCTTCCAAACTGCCGAAGGCGCGGGGGGCCGAAGTTTCTTCAGTTACAATTTCACGGCAGCGTACGGAATCTGGCGCCAGACGCTCGTTCCTGAAGAGCTCACGAGTGATGATGAATTCAACGACCAGCTCCAGGGCTCCATCACGAGTGTGACCAGTACGCTCGAAGTTTTTTACTACTCAAAGGATCCTCATTACGCGAACGTCGTCGCAGAATTGCCCGCCGCGCAAACCGCTCTGCAGGATTTACAAACCGTCGTGACTACAGTGCAGGGAACACATGCCGGGCAGGTTGAGGATCTGTTCGAGGCATGCACAGATGCGATCAAAGCCGTATCCAGACGAATCAGGAATGCGATTTCGTCGTCGCGTGTTCCGTATGGATCTATCGCAGAGGTGCTCTCCGAAGATCCTGACGACGACCAGCTATTGAACGTGCGGCAGGCATGTGAAACAGATCTGAATGGCGCGTTGAAGGATGCCTCTCTCACCCCCGCGACCAGCCAAGTCGAGACACTGCGGACACAATTAACGGCTGAGTTTAATAAGATCGATACGAAAAAGGCGGAGAAGAAAGCCAGGGACGACATGGCGTTCACGCGCCGCACTTTGAACACGCTCTTCAATGATGTAAACATCTATTCGATCAGTCCGGTGTTTGTGTTTGACATGGCCAGGATCGGCCCGCGTAACGGAGCGTTTGGCGGCACGCGTTACGGTCCCGGCGCAGGCCTTCGCTTCGAGCTGGCCACGACCGCGCATTTCACGTTCGGCTACGCGTGGAACGTCAATCAAGGACCGGGTGAAGGTCGCGGGAATATATTCTTCGCGATTGGAGTTAGGGATCTATTCCACTAGAACGAGCGCGGCAACCATCACAGAACCGAGCGCGGTAGCGCCGGGTCAAACGTTGGAAGAGTCGTTAAGATGGAAGTTGACCCGGCGCTACCGCGCTCGGTTCTGTTGACCCGGTTTTGGTGCTAGTTTGTAAAGTATGATCGATCTAAAAGGAATCCTGCTCCCGACAACAACACCATTCGATCTCGACGGCCGCATCTCGACTCCCGACATCGCCTCAAATATCAAAGAGTGGGCCGCACGCGGCGTGATCGGCTTCGTTGTCCTCGGTTCGACCGGCGAGCGCGTGCATCTCGACGAGCGTGAGTATCTCGAAGTGATCGAAGTCTCGCGCGCAGCGAGTGATTCGGTTTTGATCGTCGGCGCCGGGCAACAGAGCACTATCAACACCATCAAGGAGATCAAAAACGCCGCACGCGCGGGTGCGGAAGCAGTGCTCGTCATCACGCCTTATTTTTATCGTCCGGCGCTGACGCAGGAGACGCTCATCAACTACTACACGGCTGTTGCTGATGCGGCGCCGGTGCCGGTGCTGCTCTACAGCATGCCGCCGCTCACGGGAATCAAGATCGAGCCCGAAACAGTCGCGCGTCTTAGTGAACATCCAAACATCATCGGCGTGAAAGACAGCTCAAACGACGTTGCCGGCTTCCGTCGCACGGTTGAGCTTTGCCCGAGTGGCTTCGCCGTGATGACGGGGAATGGAACGGTGTTGCTCGGCGCGTTGCGTGCGGGTGCAACGGGTGGAATTCTCGCCGTAGGATGTGTCGTGCCCGAGCTTTGTGTCGAGATACTTCGAGCTTTTGGCGATCAGGATCTGCAAAGGGCGGAGAAGTTGCAGCAAGAGCTCACGCCCCTGACATCGGCCGTGACGACGAAGTATGGAATCGGCGGGTTGAAGACAGCGCTTGATTTTGCCGGGTATCGTGGTGGGGCAGTGCGTGCGCCGTTGCGCGCGCCGGACGAGGCGGCTCGCGCGGAGATTAAGTCAGTCCTGGACAGGATTACAGGATTTGCAGGATGAATCATGTAAATCCTGCGATCCTGTCTAACTTTGCGCGTTGGACTCAGACCTGTAGAATGACTTCGCAGGAGCACCAGCCATCTTGAGTACAGCCGAAGCCGCTTGTTATAGCACCCCCGAAGAATCAGGACTGCGCGTCGAGTCGCTGCCCTTCGATCTAGTTCCGCACCAGTCGCGCCTCTTTCTCGAATACCTGAAAGACCCCATCGCGCTGCGCAACTTTTATCCTTCAGCCGTTCGCTTTCATCACGAATTACAGCAACGCGTGCCGGACGTCTTGAGCGCGTATCGAGTTGATCGCAATCGTGTGTGCGATGCACTCGCCGCGATGAACCAGCGCTGGGGAGCAAGCGAAGCGACGCTCAAAAATATCGAGCAGCTCCGTGAATCTGATTGCATCGCGGTCGTTTCGGGCCAGCAGGCGGGTTTGTTCACCGGCCCTCTCTACACGGTCTACAAAGCACTCTCAGCCGTGAAACTCGCCGGCTGTTTGCAACAGAGAAATACGAAAGCGGTGCCGGTGTTTTGGATCGCCGCCGAGGATCACGACTTTGCCGAAGTCGCGAAAGCGGAGCTCATCGGTCGTGACTGCCAGCTCAAGAGCGTCGCAGTGTCCGAATCATTGCACCGTGAAGGACAACCAGTCGGGCAAGTGAAGCTCGACGACTCGATCGATGCAGTCGTCGATGAGCTGTTTGAATTGTTGCCTGCCTCGGAATTCGCGGCTGACATGAAGGCGCTCGTGAAGAATGCGTGGCAGCCGGGTCGCGGCTACGTCGACAGCTTCGCGACGATGATGACAGCGCTGCTCGGTCGTTATGGTCTGATCTTTCTCGACCCGCTCGATCCGGAGTTGAAGCAGCTCGCCGCGCCGCTTTATTCCGAAGCAGCCCGTCGCGCGCCTGAGATCGCCTCCGCGCTGGAACAACGAAGCGCTGAGCTGGAGCGCACGGGATATCACGCCCAGGTGCTCGCGACCGCGAATTCGTTTCCACTGTTTCTGCACGATGAGGCAGGCCGGCGACACGCAGTCGTGCGGGTTGAGAATGGAAAGTACAGAGCGAAAGCGAACGAGCAGGAATACACCGCCGAAGAGCTCGCGGGGCTCGCACAGGAGAAGCCGGAGCGGTTCAGTCCGAATGTGACATTGCGCGCGGTGGTCCAGGATTACCTGCTGCCGACGATCGCCTACTACGGTGGCGCTGCTGAGATTGCTTACTTTGCCCAAACCGCCGAGGTCTACCGCGTGCTCGAACGACCCGCGACGCCGATCCTGCCGCGTTCAAGCTTGACAATGATCGAGCGCCACACCGGCCGCGTCCTCGAAAGATATGACCTGACGCTTGCGGATTTCTTCGAAGGACTCGAACCCGTGATCAAGCGCGTCGTTGAGGAGCATCTTGCGGCTGACAGTGCGAAGCGCTTCGCCGATACCGAGCAAAACGTGAACCACGAGCTCGATCGTTTGCGCCAGGAGCTGCAATCGATCGATCCGACACTCGCGAGTGCGCTCGAGACCGGACGCAAGAAGATCAACTACCAGCTCGACGGTTTGAAGCAGCGCTTCGTGCGCGCGCAGATAACGCGCGATGAAGCGGCGCACCGGCAGTTGCAGCGCGCGTTCGATCAGCTCTATCCGAACAAAGATCTACAAGAGCGTCATATCAACATCACCTCGCTGCTGGCCCGCCACGGCACGTACGTGATCGAGTGGATCTTCAACGCGATTAACCTTGGCTCAAACGACCATCAGATCGTGTCTTTATAGATCTCAATTTTTCAAGCAGAAATGTCGAAAATCCGCGTCCTCGCAGACCACGTCGCCAACCAGATCGCCGCCGGTGAAGTTGTTGAGCGTCCGGCGTCAGTTGCCAAAGAACTGGTCGAGAACTCGATCGACGCAGGCGCCACGCGCATCACGATCGAGATCGAAGCCGGTGGTCGTCGCCTCTTGAAAGTTTCCGACGACGGCGAAGGCATGGTGCGCGACGACGCGATCCTCGCCTTCGAAAGACACGCCACTTCGAAGATCCGCGAAACGGACGATCTCGCCGCGATCGGCACGCTCGGATTTCGCGGTGAGGCGCTCGCCTCGATCGCTTCCGTGGCGAAAGTTGAGCTGACCACGTGCATCGAAGGCGCGAACGCCGCCACGCGTGTCACGATCGACGGCGGGCGCATGCGCGACGTCAAAGATGCAGCACACCCGCGCGGTACGACACTCATCGTTCGCGATCTCTTTTTCAATATTCCGGCGCGGCGAAAGTTTCTGCGATCTGAAGCGACTGAGACGTATCACCTCACGAATCTCGTGACTCATTACGCGTTGGCCCATCCCGAGATCGCATTCACGTTTGTAAACAACGGCAGGGAAGTGGTGCACACGGCGCCTGCGAAGGATCTGCGCGAACGCGCTTACCAGATCTTCGGCGAAGAGTTTTTGAAAAACCTGCTCGAGGTGGATGCCGGTGATGACCGCGAGCCGCAGTTTGTGCGCGTGACCGGGTTTGTTTCAGCGCCAAGGGACCGGCGCACGTCGCGCGATTCACAGTACCTTTTTGTGAATCGACGTTTCGTGCGCGATCGCATGATTGGTCGCGCGCTCACGGAAGCCTATCGATCGATCCTGCCGCACGGCGTTTACCCGGCGGCGTTGTTATTCATCGAGACACCGCTGGAGGAAGTTGATGTGAACGTGCATCCGGCGAAAACGGAAGTGCGTTTTCGGAGGCAGGCGGCGGTTGCGGATGCTGTTCGTGAGGCGGTGCGGGCCGCGCTGGCGAGTGCGAGCTACGTGCCGCCACCTGAGCAGCCAGGCGCTCCCGAACCAGTAATGACAGCCACCGCTGCCGTGAGCTCAATTGCTCCGCAGCCTCGCATCGAATTCGTGCCACCGCCGCCTCGACCTCCCGTGGAACCATCCGGCGACGAGATCGCACGCGACATTGAAGACATGCTCCAATCCGCGTCGCAATACGCCTCAGCCGTCAAATCCGCGGCCCTGCCACCGTTGAATTCAGCGGAGAAGATTGCCCGCGAAGTCACTCCGGAGTCTTTGTCCACAAACATCCGCCCGCTGGGCCAACTCGACGAGAGTTTCATCATCGCGACTGATGATAAAGGCTTGCTCCTGATCGATCAGCACGTCGCGCACGAGCGCGTACTCTTCGACAAGTATCGTGCCCTGGAAGCGGAGCGACGTACCGACTCGCAACAGATGCTGGTGCCCGAGACTTTCGATCTCACACCCGCGCAGGCAGCAGTCTTCGACGATCTCGTGCCTGAGCTGGAGAAGTATGGCTTTGAGTTAATGAGACTGTCAGGACGGACCGTTGCAATTAGAGCCGTCCCGGCAGATCTTCCTGCCAGTGAAGCGCGCAACATGCTTTTCGAATTGTTAGATACGGTCGACGCCGAAAAGAAAACCACCGCACCCGAAACCATGCGCGACGAGATCGCAGCGTCGCTCGCGTGTCACGCAGCAATCAAAGTCAACATGCCGCTCGCCCCCGAGAAGATGCGCTGGCTGATCGATCGACTATTACAGACCTCATCACCCACCACATGTCCGCACGGTCGTCCGGTGATCCTGCGGTTAAGCACGAGAGATATCCTCAAAGGCTTCCACCGCATATAGTCCACAGCTTAGAGATCATTGACCGTGCTAAGAACTAGATCGATGTCGCTCAAGTCAGTCAGGAATTTGTCTGGCTTGTGTTTGAGGACTTCTTCCGTCGAATAAAATCTTCCGGTTCCGACAGCGACGGCACGCGCACCGAAGTGATGGGCGCAGTCGATGTCGTTGGGTGTGTCGCCGATGACGATGAACTGTTCCGGGGCGAGATCCGTTTGCAGATGTTTACGAATACGCTCGGCCGCGCGTGCGGGAAGATCGCGACGATTGTGCGACTCCTCGCCAAATGCGCCCGGCAGCGTGAAGAACTGATCGAGACCAACCAGTTGCATCTTCAGCTCCGCCATCGGCTTGATGTTGCCGGTCAAGAGTGCCGACTGGTAGCGCGGGTGCGCTGCGAGTGCCTCCAATATCTCGCGTACACCCGGCAGCAGCTCGAAAAACTTCACCCCGTTACCCGTCACTCGTCTTGCTTCTTCCGTCAAACGCGCAACGAGCACTTCGGCACGCGCCAGGATTTCTTCCTGACTGATGCCAGCATCACTCAGCGCCTCAAACACGATCTGCAAGTCAGTCATACCCGACACTTGCATATCAGCGAGCCGTCCAGCCGTGCCGAAGACTTCTTCGAGCACAGGAATCGTGTACACCTTATAGCCGCCAGGCCTTGTCGACCTGATCAGCGTCCCATCAATATCCCACAGTAAAATACGCATAATTTTTAGCCACAAAAAGGCACAAAAAGCACAAAACAGAAAACCAGAAATTGAATCGAGGCGGGTTCAGTCATAAGTCTTATGTGCTTTTTGTGCCTTTTTGTGGCTCATTCAATGACTGCGAGGACGTCGCCGGCGTTCACGGTGTCGCCGGGCTTGACGTTGATCGAGATCACCACGCCCTCTCGTGGCGACTTCATCTCGTTCTGCATCTTCATGGCTTCAACAACTATCACGCCCGCGCCCTTCTCAACACTCGCGCCAGCTTCCGTGTGCACGCGCACAACTTTGCCCGGCATCGGCGCGAGGATCTCCGTAACGCCGTGATGGTGTCGATCGGAATTCTGCCCGCTACGCAGGCGTTTCGGATCGACGACCGTCACCTCATAACTGCGCCCGTGAACAGTAACGTCAAAAGTATCTTTCGCACCGGCACGCTCAGTCACGCGACACTCATGCACATTCGTGTTCAGGAAGAAGAGATACCCGTCCGGGTCGGTCTCACGCACGTCGAGACTGTAGACGCGATCGCCAATCTCAGCTAACACTCGTCCCGCTTCGAGTTTCAGCCGCAGATCTTCCTCACGCTCACCGGAGATAACTTTGAGTTTCATAGCTTCCTCCGGCCCGCCATCTTCCAGCGGCTGTTCGTGTGAGTTCCACTGGGCACGGCCGCCGCTTGTTGTTTCCGCAGCGCGTAACTCAACCCCGCCGCGATTGCCGCCAGATCGCTTTCAACCTGCCGCAACTGAATTTCACGGCCGGCGCGGCGCTCATTGAAACGAGCGATGAAACCGGTGTCGAGTCGTGCCGAAACAAACTCCTCATCACGCACGACTTCACGGAAGAACGGCAACGTCGTCGTGATCCCCGACACTTCATATTCGTCCAGCGCGCGCTTCAATCGATCGATCGCTTCGTCGCGTGTGCGACCCCAGACAGCCAGCTTCGCAATCATCGGGTCGTAGTGAATCGACACTTCAGACAAGCGGGTGACGCCGCTGTCGATCCTGATCCCCGGTCCGGCAGGCTCCTTGAGATGCGTGATCGTTCCCGGGCTCGGAAAGAAATTGTTCGCCGGATCCTCCGCGTAGATGCGGCACTCGATCGCGTGCCCGCGCCAGTCGATATCTTCCTGCGTGAACGACAACCGCTCGCCGGTCGCAACCAGAAACTGTTCGCGCACGAGATCGCGACCGGTTACGAGCTCCGTCACCGGATGTTCGACCTGTAGACGCGTGTTCATCTCCAGGAAGTAGAAGTCGCGAGTCGCATCGGTAACGAGAAACTCGACCGTGCCCGCGCCGGTGTAACTCACCGCGCGACCGATCTTCACGGCCGCTTCACCCATGCGCTGTCGCAAATCCGGATCGTCGATCGGCGACGGACACTCTTCGATCACTTTTTGATGGCGACGTTGAATCGAGCATTCGCGCTCGCCGAGATGGACTACGTTCCCATAACCGTCGCCAAAGATTTGAATCTCAATATGCCGCGGGCGTTCGACTGCTTTTTCGAGATACAGTGACGAGTCTCCGAAAGCCGCAGCCGCCTCGGCTTGGGCAGTCTCAAAAGCAGATTGAAGGTCTGCGCTATCGATGACGAGTCGCATACCTTTACCACCGCCGCCCGCCGCCGCCTTCAACATCACCGGATAACCAAACTTCTCAGCAGTCGCACTCGCTTCGTCAAATGAACTCAACTGCTCGACTGTTCCCGGAACGATCGGCACACCGGCTTCAACCGCCGCACGACGTGCGCTCGTCTTCGATCCCATGACCTCCATCGCCTCGGCGGATGGACCAATGAACGTCAAACCCGCAGTGCTGACGGCGCGCGCAAATTCCGCACTCTCGGCAAGAAAACCGTAACCGGGATGAATCGCCTCAGCATTAACAGCCTTCGCTGCGGCCACGATTGCATCGATTTTCAAATAGCTCTGAGCCGATGCGGCTGGTCCAACCAGTACCGCCTCATCAGCCATACGCACGTGCAAACTCTCAACATCGGGTTCCGAATAAATGGCCACAGCCCTGACACCCAGCTCGCGGCAGGTACGAATAATTCGGACGGCGATCTCGCCTCGATTAGCGATCAGTACTTTGCGAAACATGGAATCCAGTATAAATCAGCCACAGATGAACACGGATCATGACTGATTAAACCACAATTGAATTGGCTGGTCGTCTGGGATCGTAACGCACGACAATCTGTTTTCCGGGGGCGTAATCGTGGGGACGTTGCTGCTGTTGAAGACTGAGCGCCTGAGAGGATTCGTACTGAACCCCCGCGATCTCATAAGTGTAATTCACCTGGAGGATTCGACCATCGTTGTCGGAAGCCGCGTCAATGATCTGCCCGTCGACCATGCGGCCCGTCTTCGAGAGACGCGCAATTCGTGAGGCTTCGTCTTCAGTGCGTTTGCGGAAACGATCGAGAAACGACATTGAAGTCGCTACGGTTGCAGGACACCTGCGGAGACTGAGCGCCCGACGCCGCCATTAGCGATCTCGGATTGCTTCATGATCATTCCGTCGCGGACGATCCAGTCGTCTTCAGTCCCGGTGATCTGGTCCTCGCCCGGAAGTACGAGCGCGTAAGTTATGAACGACACACCTCCCGACGGAGTATCGTCAACGTCCGGCGAAAATCCGACTTTGCGAATGGCTGTACCACGCAGCGGGCGGCGCGCTTTTTCAGTTGCGTTAGCGGCAACATCTGCGCTCATCACCTTGTAGACATTCGGATCGATATTCAGGAGTGCGGCGGCGAGCGTGCCGTCCGGATCAGGAATGCGGTCCAGCAGCGATCTTAGATCGGCCGGATAGGTTTTATATTTGATTTTGTACTGGGTCAGCGCAAGCTCGATCGTGTAGCCCTGCGCCCGAATCGCGGCTTCTTTTGAGAGCCGGCGTTGCTGCATACGTGCAGGGACGGTGACGCCGATTAGCAGCGCAATCAGGAGTGTGACGATTGACGATGCGAGCAGTCCTCGCCGCGCGTGTTTGAGACCACAGAAGCGCGTTGGCTGGTTCAGTATGGACCGGTAGAGCTTGCGTCCGATCCAGAGAATGCCGAACAGGACCGGAATGGAGACCCATTTCAAGCGCCATGCTGCAGTCTCACCGGCGGCTACCCAATGCCAGAATCCCCAACCACTGAAGCGCTGAAAGAAGGCGATGAGCGTTTGTGTAACAAAGACCAGGACCACCAACGAACCGCTGACTGCGAGTAGTAAAGCGCGGCCATAGGAGGGGAGTTCCTGGGCTGGTTTCGGGAGCGGCTCACCGACGGCGCGAGCGCCACATTGTTTGCAACCAATGCTCAATGCGCCGTGGAATTTAAAACCGCAGCACGGACAGATAGTCAAGCGTTTACCTCAAGAAAGAATAGGACCAATACGTCCTATAGAGCCCTTATGAAACCGCAACTTCCGCGCGTTTAGGCCGATCATACGACGCCTCGGCTTCAACGTTCGCTGTTTTTGCATCTGCCTTGGTCAGCTCGCGCCACGTGTGATACATGCGATGAGCGAAGGTCCAATAAGATCCGACTGCGAGCACCCATAAAACGGCCGGCATCCGATTGGCAAAGAAGTTCGACGAACCTGGATGAGTACTGAGCGCTCCGATAATAAAGAGTACCACCCGTTCTGGGCGCCGCAGAAAGCCCACATCACACTTGGGAATCAGGCTCTCGGCCCGGGCGCTGGCGTAGCTTACCATAACCGAGCCCATTAGTCCGGCGCCCGCAAGAAAAACGTTAAGAGTTGAATGGGCCTCGATGTCCCGGGCGTAAAAGACCATCAGGCCCACAAAGACCACCATGTCTGACAGCCGGTCCAACGAGGAGTCAAGAAAGCCTCCAAATCTCGTGACCCGACCCGACAAACGGGCCACCTGCCCGTCGAGCATGTCAAAAAGATTGGCGACGATCAGTGCGATGCCGGCAGCGAAGAACCAGCCTATCCCAAAAAGAAGACCGCAACCGACGTTCAAAGCAACGCCGATGACGGTCAGAATATTGGGATTGATATGACCAAGAGCGAGCCAGCGAACAATGGCATCAATGATTCGCTGCGCTGCACGTCCGATACTTGCCCCGAACATGTTTTAGGTTCGTTTCTCCTCGCCGGGTTGTGAATAAACGTACTTTATTGTCCACCGATTACACGGATAACACAGATATCTGCGCCATCTGTGTTATCTGTGGCTAAAAACTAATGTTCAGCTTCCAGTTCGTCGTGTAGCGTACGCAACTGTCTGATCTCGAAGCTTCGTGCGCCCGCTGGCGTACGCACTGTTACCTCGTCGCCTTCCCGCTTGCCCATCAAACTCCGACCTACAGGAGAGGTAGTAGAAATGAGCCCCTGGGGTGGATCGCTCTCTTCCGGCGTCACCAGTCGATACGTCACTTCTTCGTCTTTTTCACCGTCGAACAACACGAGCGTCGAGCCATACGACGCCTTGTCCCGTGGCACCTTGTTGGGATCGATCGAGGCTATCTCGCTGATGCGTTGTCGCAACTCCACGATGCGCGCTTTCACGACGTTCTGCCGGTCGAGCGCGGCGCGGTATTCGGAGTTCTCCCGCAGATCGCCAAACTCGAGCGCCCGCTTGATCTCTTTGGGCAAGTGAATGCGCAACTCGGCTTCCAGCTCTTCGAGCTCGCCCTGGAGTTTCTCTTTAATTGCTTCTTGAGACATAACTATTGTTGTTTATGATAGCTGGCCTCGTCAGGAGCGCCAAAGGAAATACCTGTATCACGGGCCGTGCGAACTAACTGTCCGTTGGAAGGCACAGTCTTAATTCCCTGGATAGCTTCTGTCAACGGAACCGTAACCACGTCCCCGGCCTGTAATGCAACCATTACGCCACTTTTTTCATTGGCCAGCGCCCGGACCGCACACGAACCGAAGTTCGTCGCCAGCATTCGGTCGAAAGCATTGGGACGTCCGCCTCTTTGAAGATGTCCGAGTACGACGCAACGTGTTTCACGTCCGGTTAATTCTTCCAGATCGTGTTGCAGGTGTAGTCCGATGCCACCGAGCCTGGGTGCATGCTTTTCATCACCCTTGTCCTGATAAATTAAGTCGTGACCAATCTCCACAGCGCCTTCCGCGACGACGATAATACTAAAATTTGATCCACTCAGATCGCGCTGTCGAATCTTATTCGCGACTGCTTCGAGTGAAAAGGGAATTTCCGGAATCAGAATCACGTCAGCGCCACCGGCTATGCCCGAGTGGAGCGCGATCCAGCCTGCGTGCCGGCCCATCACCTCAAGGATCATGACGCGATCGTGTGACTCAGCGGTCGTGTGTAAACGATCAAGGGCTTCGGTGGCGATGTCGAGTGCGGTAACGAACCCGAACGTCAGCTCAGTGCATGCAAGATCGTTGTCGATCGTCTTAGGTACACCGCAAACCGGAACGCCGCGCTTATCAAACTCATTTGCGATCGTGAGTGTGCCTTCACCGCCCAGGACCACGAGCGCATCGATACCCACGATCTTCATGTTGGCGATCGCTTCCTGGTAGACGCTCTCTGCGTCGCGTTCTGAATCCCCGCAGGCAGTCTCAACAAATCGACCGCGGTTGCGCGTTCCCAGAATCGTGCCGCCGCGCGGAAGTAGACCGCGCACATCGCCCGATGAAAGCAGGCGAGTGCGTGTCGCGCCAAGCAGACCTTCGAAGCCGTCTTCGATGCCGATCACACGCATGCCATACTCGCATGTGGCAGTTTTCACCACAGCGCGAATCACCGCGTTGAGGCCCGGTGCATCACCGCCTCCAGTCATGATTCCGATGGTTCCGAACATTGAGGCCCAGTCTATCATTGTTGATTACGAATTGCCGACGGGAGTTGGCAATCTGTGACGACTGGCGTAGCATACGAGCGAATGGAAATCGATGACGACGCAAAAGAAATAGTTCGCGAGATCGGTACCGCGATCAACGAATCGGTAGAAAATTCAACTAAGGTTGCCGAAGCGATCGAGCGCCTTCGCGAAGCGGGTTATGAGATGGAATTGACGCTCCGGCTCGAAATCGGGCTGCGACCTCACGCGGGCGACGATGAGAGCGCCACGGAAACCGCGAGCCTCGATCTCACTGAAGAAGATCTGCAAATCCTGCAAAGAATGAAAATCCGGATCGACGCGGAAAGAGAATAAAGCCGCGGATAAAAGAACAAGTCAGGAAGAAGGGCTTGCCCCCGCCGTTGCTTGGATTCGACGAGCGGGGGCAAGCCCCTCTTCCTGACTTATTCTTTATTTCCGGATAATTCTTACTCGGGGACCTCATCGCTTCCGGTTAGTGTTTGTTGTCGAAGCGCCGCGGCTCCAAGCAGGCCGCCCATTCCCATCGATTCCACCGCGCTGCTCGGGACGAGCATCAACGCGCCTTCTCCTTTAAGCCTTCATACAACATGTTCATCGCTCTGAGGTGCAGGGCTGTCGGATTGTCTCGATAAGACCGAGCCGCAGTCTCGAAAGAGTGCGCGATCTCGACTTCAGCCTGGCCGAGGATGATGCGCGCCTGTTTTTCTCGTGCTGCCTGTGCTTCGCGCGACATCGCATCCTGAAGTGCGGCGGGAATGATCACGTCGCGCATCTCAACCGATTGCACAGTCACGCCCCACGGGTTGGAACGCTGGTCGATCAGTTGCTGCAACTCTTCTTCAATCCGCTCACGACCGCGCAACAGATCCGTTAGCGAGGTTCGGCCGATGATGTCGCGTAGCGCGGTCTGTGCGGCCCAGCTCACTGCCTGCGGATAGTTTTGAACTTCAAGCGCCGCTTTCTCCGGATCGTAGACCATCCAGAACAGCACTGCGTCGACGTTGACCGGCACGGTATCTGACGTAAGCGTCTCTTCCGCAGCGAAACTCGTCGTGATTACGCGCTGGTCCACCCACGCCGAAACTGAATCAACAAACGGAATGATCCAGAACAGACCTGGACCACGCAAACCGACGTATCTTCCCAGACGCAACACCACCGCGCGCTCCCACTGCCGCGCGACCTTCGGCGCCTGCGAAAGTAGTAACCCCAAAATCAATCCAACGATCACACCCACGGGATTGAATGTTAACCAGGTGGCGAGTGCGCCGAGTAAGATCGGTGTAATCAAGATTGCCGCTGACACGACGTTGACGCGCTGACTCTCGGTGGCGGGTACATTACTCCTGGTATGAATCAGGCTCGTAGTAGACATCTTAGTTAGGCTCCTTCTTGCGCCGGCTCTGAAGTTGATCCAGCAAATCGTCGAGCGAGAAACCCATCGCGTTCGCCTCTTCGAGAAAGCGATCGACGAGCTCGGTCAGGTGCTTCTCGTGTTCCTCGTGATGATTGCCGTCGAGATGGCGGGCGCTGACAAACGTTCCCACGCCTCTTCGTGTTTCGAGGGTTCCCGAGCGCTCCAGCTCGGCGTAGACTTTTGCCACCGTATTGGCATTGACGCGAAGTTCAACTGCTAACTGGCGCACGGTCGGCAACTGTTCCCCGACCCGTAACCGTCCCGTCGCAATCGCGAAGCGAATCGCTCGCGTTAACTGCGCGTACAGCGGCATGGGGTGCGAAGGGCTCAATGAGAAAATCTGGCTCATCTCGTAGTTGTACTACGAGGCTAGTACAAGTAGGGTTTCAAATTTCCTGGGGAGTGTTTGAGGAGTGGCTGTGAGTTGCGGACACTCCATAAGCGGAAAGCTGGTTCATGCGCAATCGCGAGATTCCAAAACTCTGGAAGGCATCGGATCGCGCATGAACCAGCTTGTCTGCAACGTGTCAGAACTTTGGGTTCGTTACTTAGGTGGAACGATTCTGATCGAGTCCGTTCCCCTGATCGGTTGTCCGGTGTTGGTCAACCCTTTTAAGACGCCCGCCGTCTCTTGCTGCTGAAATGCGGACAGTTTCGCGTCGAAATGGCAGATGATATCGGGGCGTCCATCTTTATTGACATCCTCGATACTGCTTCGCAGCAGACTGTGTTCGTCGCCAGTGCGTCCAAATGTCAGCGTCGCCCGGTTAACCAGCGAGGGAGCATTGAATGTCGCGGTCGAGAGAATCGCGACCGGAATATTTCCATTGCTTCCCAGATTTATACTGTTTGGAAACCTTCCCGGGTGGATGTCAATGGTAACAGGGATAAAGAGGCGTTGAAGCACGTCCTCTATCAGTTTCTCAGCGTCCTCCGGAGGCAGCAGGCCACCTTCCACAAGGCTGTCTACCAATTGTTCCGTGAGTTCGGCTGCTGAAGTTCCAGGGTTCTCCTCTATCCGGTCCTTCACGATCAGGAACACTCGTTCTTCGAGACTCGGCTCATTTATGGGGAATAAGCCGGTGGGACTCACCGTAGTCGTGCCATCTTCATTAGCTTCGACGACGGCTGCCGTCGCTCGAACATCAGTAACGTTCTCCGACGGATTGGTTGTGATCGAGAAAACCTGCGCCACCCACATTAAACAATCGCTGCCGATGCTGATTCCGGCAGACGAGGAGCCGCTCGAAGACCCGATCTGGGCTGATACGTCAAACGTATCGGTGTCCCAAAGCGGTCCATCACCGCCTCCGAATGGATTGTTGAAGATGTTGGTTCCAGCACTGCCGGTGAAAGCAGCGGTTTCATCAAATGGTTGTCCATCGCCAACGACAAAGGTGGTTTTGGCCGACGCAGGACTAGCCGGCAAGAACCCGGAAAAAGCGGAGGTAGCGCTGCTGACTTGGGAAAAGACAACATTGCCGTCCAGAAGGATGACGTTTTTCAGAGGCGCGCCTAACTTCTCGTAAAAGACTACGAGCGAGGCGCCCTCAGCGAGGACGTTTCCGCCTGAAGCGACGCCAGTTAAATTGTACGAGCCGTTACCGGATACAAGTGGAGTTACATCTGCGCGATATGCGAAGCTGTTACCGCGTCCCCAACATGTATCTGGACCAATGGCGATCCTGGTTCCTACTAGCGGCGTACCGTTGAAATTCAGGTTCTTTAACGACTGGCTTTCACCGTTGTCCAACATGCCCCAGTAAAGTAACGCCTGTACTACCTGAGCTTCCGCTGGAACTCCCGAGAGTGAGATTGTTCCTTGCGTCGCGTCACGCAGTCCCACGCCCGCAGCGGTGTAATCGCCCGCGATAATGACATTGAGCGATGGGTTCAGACTGGAGGCCGGCGGTTGCGAAAAAAGGGTCAAGCCCACTGCCAGTTGGTGCAGCGAATCAGCCAGAGTGGGATCCGTTAATGAGGCTGGAAACTGCCCACCACCAACGGAGCTCAGATCAGCGCTACTCTTATTCAGAAACGCGAGTCTGATCTCTTCTTGCAGAGCGGTGTCAACACCGAGTTCGGCAAACTCCTGGGTGAGAAAAGACGGGAAGCCCTGCTGCTCTACGCTCGACTGAAACTGGGCGATGCTGTCGGCAGTGAACGATTGCTGGAAGCCCGCTGCACCGAGCGCATTCGCGAGATTCGCCAACAAAGCAGGTTGCTGATCACTAAGGTTGGCTATTTGTCCGGCGAAGTTTTTGGCTGCGGCGAGTTGCTGGCTTTCCCAGAATGCGTCGTTGGCATCGCGTGCTCCTTGTGCACGATCAATTGAAGTTTGTAGCGCGCGGCCAAGTCCTATGGTTTGTTCTAAATTGGTGAACAATGCATTTAAGGCATCGGCTTCCTGCTGAGTGATGCCATCTCCGGCGGTGATCGGTTGTTGTGAAAGTGTGGGCGTAACTGGCACTGCGATGACGGTGAAATTGGGATCCGATGGATCGAGTGCCAGCCGGCCATAAATCGCCGAGAGAAGCCACGACAATCCGCTGGTTAAACCCGCCGCTATCGCACAGGCTTTACTAACAGACGGATCTGGCGCGAGCAGACATGCTGCTGCAACGGTAGCAAATCCACCCGCACCGATGTTCAGATCGGCAGCAGTCCGGGCGAAATCCTCCTTCTGTTGTTGTGTGAATCGTCCTTGTTTGGGAGGAGGAGGAGTTGGTGGCACACTGGCCGACCAGAAAAGCGGATCAGGTGAATAGACGGTCGCTCCTCCGGGGATCAATGGAACTTGAAGCTCCGCCATCAGGTGTGGAACGTTTGAGTTCGGTGAAGGGCCGAAGCCCACTGCTCCGAGAATACCGTTAGGTGGCTCCGGTTCGCCGAATACAGAAACTTCCATATGTCCATCGCCGAAGATGTCTACGTCGTAACGCTCCAGCGCAGCGCCATCTGCTTCCTGTTCGACTGTGTCGAAACTGATGCGCACAGCCTGGCTGGAAGCGAGTGGGGCCGTGCGAAACGGGAAGTCGTACATGAGAAATAACGCTGACTTAGCAGCATTTTGATTAACATAAAGAAAACTGTTGGCTGCCGCGAACCGACTAGGCTGGACGTCTGACCATTCTTCAGCGCCTGCGGTTTGTGGGTCGCAATCGGTAAATGTTCCGTCAGTTGTGTGGCAGAAAGCACTGGGCCCCTGGCTACTCTGGGCCACTACCCGAGGTGTCTGAAGAATGACACTCCAGGGTACGAATAGCGAAAGCAGCACGCCCGCAGCGACTATGTGTCTGAGCATCGACTGCCTGCGAATGAACCAGGGTCTGTCGAGAGGAAAACGTCGGGTGTGAGTCATCTTTAAACTCCTTGTCAAATTGTTTCGGTCAGTTGGTGATTGCGCGTGAGTAACCGTGCTGATGCGAAACCGCGCACAGGCGGGCGAGAGGAATTTGAGTGATTACGGCTGCTCTAGTAGTAATGACAAAAAATGCGAAGTGTTACAACCAAAGATCGAGACCAGTTGTTAATCGATAACACTGCTCTGATTTGGTTGAATTCGATGGCGTGTGCTATGTTATCGGGCTTTTAATCCTGCCAGTTTTAGTCGCCTTTATAGGTGAAAAGAGGAGTTCAGAGACAGTATGTCTACGCCTAATGGAAACCTCAGCGCCGACGGGCATCACGTCGGTAAAGTCGTCCAAATCATCGGCCCTGTGCTCGACGTCGAGTTTCAGGGAGGCTACTTGCCGCCGATTTACCAGGCGTTGCGAGTCGTCTCGGATGGATTTGACGTACCTACGCCAATCGACGTCATTGCTGAAGTGCAGCAGCACCTCGGTGAAGGCCGCGTGCGAACCGTTTCGATGACTCCGACCGACGGTATGGTCCGCGGCATGCAGGCCATCGACACCGGCGGCCCGATCACGATGCCTGTGGGAGAGGGAACCCTCGGCCGCGTGCTCAACGTTATCGGCGAGCCTGTCGACACGCTCGGCCCTGTGAAACACGAAAAGCGCTACCCGATTCACCGGCACGCGCCGACGTTTGAAGAACAGTCGACCGAGTTGCAGATGTTCGAGACCGGCATCAAGGTCATCGACCTGATTCAGCCGTTCCTGCGCGGCGGCAAGATCGGACTGTTCGGCGGCGCGGGCGTGGGCAAGACCGTTATCGTGATGGAGTTGATCAACAACATCGCGAAAGCGCGCGCGGGCTTTTCGGTGTTCGCGGGCGTCGGCGAGCGCACGCGCGAGGGTAACGACCTGCTGCGTGAGATGGTCGAGTCGCAGGTTATCCAGTTTGGCGAGGAGTTCAACCAGCATTTCCACGACACTGGCATGTTCGATCTGACGAAGGTCAACATGAACACGATTGGCCAGTCGAAGGTAGCGTTGATTTACGGGCAGATGACTGAGCCGCCGGGAGCGCGTCTTCGCGTCGCGCTTTCAGGACTGACAGTCGCCGAGTATTTCCGCGATCAGGGACTCGACGTGCTGCTCTTTATCGACAACATCTTCCGCTTCACCCAAGCGGGCTCGGAAGTGTCGGCACTGCTCGGACGTATGCCTTCCGCGGTGGGTTACCAGCCGAACCTCGCGACGGAGATGGGCGAAATGCAGGAGCGCATCACGTCGACGAAGACGGGTTCGGTTACGTCGATTCAGGCGGTTTACGTGCCTGCCGACGACTACACCGATCCGGCGCCGGCGACCACTTTCGCGCACCTCGACGCCGTCACCGCGCTCTCAAGACAGATCGTTGAGCTCGGTATCTATCCGGCGGTGGATCCTTTGTCTTCGTCGTCGCGCATTCTCGATCCGCGCATCATCGGTCAGGAACACTACGACACTGCTCAGGACGTGAAGCGCGTGCTGCAGCGTTACAAGGATCTTCAGGACATCATCGCGATTCTCGGTCTCGACGAGCTTTCGGACGAAGACAAGCTCATCGTTTCCCGCGCGCGAAAGATTCAGAGGTTCTTCTCGCAGCCGTTCTTCGTGGCGGCGCAGTTTACGGGTCTCGAAGGCAAGTACGTCAAACTCGAAGACACCGTCAGAGGGTTCCGCGAGCTGGTTGACGGCAAACACGACGATCTGCCGGAGCAGGCTTTCTACATGGTCGGCACGATCGAAGAGGCGGTCGAAAGGGCGAAGACTCTGGCTCACTAACTATGGCGGACAAAATTCAACTCGAAGTTGTAACGCCGGAGCGACGAGTTATTGCTGAGCCGGTTGATATGGTAACGGTGCCCGGATTAGGTGGTGAGCTGGGAATCCTGCCGGGCCACACGCCTTTGATCTCACAACTGCAAACTGGTGTGCTGACGTACGTGGCAGAAGGGAAGAGTTTTCAATTACACGTGTCGGGCGGGTTTGTAGAAGTGCGCGAGGATCACGTCTCGGTGCTTGCGGAAGTCGCGGAGCGTCCCGACGAGATCGACGCCGCGCGCGCAAGACTCTCGCGAGATCAGCTCGAGAAGCAAATCAACGCCTGGAGCGGCAGCGAAGACGATCTGGCAATTGCCAAGACTGAGTTTGAGCGCTCGGTCGTACGCATGCAACTCGCGTCGCGAGGATGATTTTCACGCAAAGGCGGCAAGGAAGACGCAAAGGCGCAAAGGCGGGTCAAATGCTTTGGGCGCGCCCGAGTCTTTGACCCGCCTTTGCGCCTTTGCGTGAAATATTAGCCGCGTATTAGGGCTGCCTTCATCTCCCTCACAGCCGTTTCCATCCCCACAAAAATCGCACGCGCGACGATGTTGTGACCGATATTGAATTCGGTGATCTGCTTGATTTCTGCCAACGCGCCGACGTTCCGGTAAGTCAGCCCGTGGCCCGCCGCGACATTCAATCCATACTGCATCGCGAGCTCTGCTGCATCTCTCAACCGGCGTAACTCATGCGCGGCGTGCGCTGCTCCTTCGCCGTGAATCCCGCGCGCGCCGAGTGTCGCTTCCGCATATGCGGCTGTACACAACTCAACCTGCTGCGCGCCCACATCGTGCGCCGCCTCGATCTGTTCCGCGTCAGGATCGATAAACAAGCTCGCGAGAATATTTCCGAGCCGCAGTTTCGACACGGTGGCGCGCACGATCGCGATGTTTGTCTTCGCGTCGAGACCGCCTTCGGTCGTGATCTCGTCAGGCTTTTCGGCGACGAGCGTGACCGCATCGGGTTTGGCTGCGAGCGCGATGCCGAGCATCTCTTCAGTCGCAGCCATCTCGACGTTCAGATAAGTTGTGACTGATTTGCGCAGTACCTCGATATCGAGATCCTGAATGTGGCGGCGATCGCCGCGCAAGTGGACTGTGATACCGTCGGCTCCGGCCTGCTCACACACCATTGCGGCGGCGAGTACGCTCGGCTCCGGCGCGCGACGCGCCTGCCGCACGGTGGCGACGTGATCGATGTTGACGTTGAGTCGTGCTGTCATGGTTCTCAATTATAGGTCCTATACCCTTTGAGATCATGTACGGCGCGAATGGCAGAATCATAAACGCCGCGACGCGCCTGCTGCCGGATCAGATTCACTTCGTTCACCATCTTGAAGCTGTCGCTGAATAACGTCACCTTGCTGCCTTCGTTGTGGTCCCACCGCACCGGAATCTCTTTCAGGTTCAAACCCGCGCGAAAAGCGAGATACAGCAACTCGACGTCAAAACCAAAGCGATCGACCGTGGCTGCCTCGATCAGCGGGCGGCACACGCTCATGCGAAACGCTTTGAAGCCGCATTGCGTGTCCCAGAACGGCATTCCCGTCGCGACGCGAACCACGAGATTGAAGATGCGTCCGCCCTGCTCGCGACGCCATGACTGGTGTACCCCGATCAGTTGCCGGTCGAGCGCGCGCGATCCGAAAGTGACGTCATACTGCCCGTTCACGATCGGCTCGACCAGTTTGGGCGCTTCGGCGATAGGAGTGGAAAGATCGGCGTCGGAAAAGAGCGCGACGTCACCGCGCGCGGCCAGGAGGCCCAGCCTGACAGCCCTGCCTTTTCCGAGGTTTGATTTGTAACTGATGACGGAGGTGCGCAGGTCGCCGGAATCCTGGAAAACGGTTCGTGCCAGCTCGGCGGTTTGATCGGATGAGCCGTCATCTACGACGATCAGCTCACCATCGGGAAAGCTTTGGCGCAGGTAGTCCACGACGGCCGGCAGGGTTTTCCCCAACCGGGCGGCCTCATTGTATGCAGGAATAACGACCGAAAGAGATGCGGACATGCCCCGTCCGCAATATATCACAGCGAGTTTAGAGTTCAGCCTTTAGGCTGCGGCTTTGGGTGGAAGACAAGCTAAAGCTTGAACTCTAAACGCCGTTCCAATGACGACGCTGCGGTGTGGTATATTTTGGCAATGGAAGTCGCACGTGAATTAAAGAAATCCCCTCCACCACGATACAACGAGCTCTGGATCGACAAGCGCTTCGCGCTCAGCGCTGCGGCCCTGATCCTGGGGGCGGCGATATTCGGGGGCATGATAGGCAGCAGCGGCCAAAATCTCCGCAGCTTCACTTCCACTAATGCAAAGAACTCTTACCGCGTAGTCGACGAGATCGAAAAAGATTACAACGAAGCCGTTGCCACCATCACCAGCAACTACTCCGGCGACATCGATCACGAAAAAGCCACGCAAGCCGCGATTCAGGGAATGCTTTCGACGCTCGATCCGCATTCCGCTTACTTCCCGTACAGCGAGTTCAAGAAACTCAAAGAGGACCAGGACTCGCGCTTCTACGGCATCGGCGTCACCATCGTCCAGCATCACGACGGGGTCTACGTGCAATCAGTCGTCGAAGGAACACCAGCCGCGAAGCACGGGCTGAAGTACGGCGATCGCATCGTCGAGGTTGACGGAAAAAACGCGCGCGACTGGAGCAGCGAGCAGGTCTCAAAGAACGTGCGCGGCGGGCTTGCTGAACCGGTGACGATCAAAGTCGAGCGCGCCGGCTCCGAAGCGCCTTTGTATTTCACGATCGTCCGTGACGCGGTGCCGCTGCCGACGATTCGCAACTCTTACCTGATCCGTCCCGGCACCGGTTATATCGGCCTGACCGGCGGTTTTCAGCGCTCGAGTGACGATGAGCTTGCGAAGTCGATGAAGCGTCTGCAAGAGCAGGGCATGCGGCAGTTGATTCTCGATTTACGCGGCAATCCCGGCGGGCTTTTAGATCAGGCAATTGATGTGGCGAGCGAGTTTCTGCCGCGCGACGCAGTGGTGGTTTCGGTTAGAGGTCGCACTGAGTACAGCGATCCGATTACTTACAAATCAACCGGATCGGATCCGACGACCGTTCCTTTGGTTGTTTTGATCAATCGCAACAGCGCCTCAGCATCGGAAATCGTCGCGGGCGCGATTCAGGACCACGGCCGCGGCTTGATCGTCGGTGAGACGAGTTTCGGCAAAGGTCTCGTGCAACGAATATTCCAGTTGCCATTCAACACGGGACTCACGCTCACTACCGCGCGTTACTACACACCGTACGGACGCTCTTTGCAGCGCGACTATTCGAGCGGCTCGATTTACGACTACTACACGCGACACGAGCCCACCGAGAACCAGACTCCGGCGGCCGGCGCGAATGGACCACACAACATCGAAGCGCCACTCTCGCTGGCATCGCCGACGCCGCACCCGCACACTGGACCAGCAGTACAAACAGCCGCAGGCCGGGTGTTTTACGGTGGCGGTGGCATCACCCCCGATATCGAAATCAAAGAGGCCGCGAATACGCCAACCCGTCTGCGGATTGCCGAAGCCGCCTTCCAATTCACACGACAGGTCACGGCAGGAATCGTTCCCGGTCTCGAGTCGTACCGGGTTGAAAAAGTTCAGTATGGCAGGAACGCGAAGCCGACTGATTTTCCGATAACGGATCGCGTGATCGAAGCGTTTCGCAACTTCGTCCGCACACAGCCGGAGCTTCAGGTACAACTCGCACAGATCGACGAAGAGCTGGAGTTTGCGAAGCTGCGTTTGCGACAGGAGATAGTCACCGCCGCTTTTTCAAACGACGCCGGCGCGCGTATCTTGCTCGACAGCGACGCCCAGGTTCTTCGTGCCCTCGAAGCTCTCCCGGACGCGAAGCGTCTTGCCGACAGCACGCGCAGCACCATCTGGCGCGGCTGAGGAGCTTACCCGAGAACGGTCCCAGTCCGGTTATAAGTAGCCACAAAAAGGCACAAAAGAGATCACGCTACGAACAGCTCAAACCTATTTTGTGCTTTTTGTGCCTTTTTGTGGCTAATGATCCTTGTGCTTTTTGGCGGCTTTATTTATATTCCGCACGTTCACCTAGCCTATTTCTGACGGCATTCGTTCTATCCCACGTAGTTTAGGCAAAACAAGTACGTTGAAAGGACACTTTCGCATGAAGGAACGGTCGCGCTCCGTTTACGATCTTGGCCTGCTACTCGTGATCATTACCGCTGTGGCCTTTGCCAGTATCTCTGTTCATTCACAGAATCAAACAACTCAAACTCCCGCGCCTGGCCCAGCGCCCGCGCAGAGCCCAAGGACAACTCCCAGTCCGACTCCAACGCCGATCAACTGGTCAACCGATCCGACGCTGAAACGCTTCGTCTTTCGCAGCATCGGACCAGCGAGTATGGGTGGACGTATCGACGATATCACCGCCGTCGAACAAAACCCGTACATCATCTACGTGGCGTTCGCGACCAACAGCGTTTGGAAGTCGACCAACAACGGCACGACCTTTCAACCAATCTTCGACACGTACGGCACTCACTCCATCGGCGATGTCGCAGTCGCTCCGTCCGATCCGAACATCGTCTGGGTCGGTACAGGCGAACCCAACAACCGCCAGAGCTCCAGCTTCGGCGACGGCATCTACAAATCCACCGACGCCGGCAAAACTTTCACGAAGATGGGTCTTGAGGATTCCCAGACGATCGCACGCATCGTGATCGATCCGAAAGACCCAAACACTGTCTACGTCGCAGTGTTGGGCCATCTCTTCGGACCCAACAAAGAACGTGGCGTCTACAAAACTACGGACGGCGGCAAAAGCTGGCAGAACGTGAAGTTCATCGACGAAGACACCGGCTTTACTGACCTCGCGATGGACGCGTCAGACAGCAAGATTCTTTACGCCGCTTCCTACCAGCGCCGCCGCACCAACTTCGGTTTCAACGGCGGTGGACCAGGCAGCGGCATCTGGAAGACGGTCGATGCCGGCAAAACGTGGAAGAAACTCGAAGGCGGCGGATTGCCGGAAGGACTGCTCGGCCGCATCGGTCTCGACGTTTCGCGTTCGAACCCGAATATTCTTTACGCGCAGATGGAAGTTGGTGCGAGTGTCGGCACCGGCGGTGAAGAGCCGACGCCTGGTGGACCGGCGCCGAGCCCGAGCCCGTCACCATCTGCGTCGCCGAGTCCGTCTGCTTCGCCGACGCCGACTCCGCTCGATCCGAAGAAACCAGGTGTGTGGCGTTCGGACGACAAGGGCAAAACGTGGCGCATCGTCAGTAACGAAAACAATCGCCCCATGTACTACAGCCAGATCCGCGTCGATCCGAAGAATCCGGAAACGGTTTACGTCGGCGGTTTGAACTTCAGCAAATCGACTGACGGCGGCAAGACTTTCAAATCACTACAGCAGGGCATCGCGCACAGCGACAACCACGCGATCTGGATCAATCCCAACAACAGCGACAACGTGATGGTCGGAAACGATGGTGGCTTGAACGTCAGCTACGATCAGGGCGCGACGTGGGAGTTTGTCAATACGATTCCCGCCGCGCAGTTCTACGCGATCGGATTCGACATGCGTAAGCCTTACTACGTGTACGGCGGTTTGCAGGACAACGGCTCATGGGGTGGTCCAAGCCAGACGCGCACTCTTCAGAACGGAATCACGAATGCTGACTGGTATCGCGTCGGCGGCGGCGACGGTTTTTACACGCAGGTCGATCCGACCGATTACAACATCGTCTATGCCGAGTCGCAGGGCGGCGCGATGCAGCGTCTGGATCTACGCACAGGCCGCAGCGTAAGCATTCGACCGCGCGGCGTGCCACGGCGTGGTGGTGGACCGGGCGGCGGTGGTGGACGGCAGGGAGGCGCGCAACCGGCGGCGAGTCCTTCGCCGTCAGCGTCGCCGGCAGCTTCGCCGACTCCCGATACAGCCGCACAGCTCGCAGCCTTCGCGGCGTCGCAGGGGTTTGGTGGCTTCGGCGGTGGGAACTTGCAGTCGAACGTAGTGCCCACGCCACCGGCGAGTGAAGTGTTTCGTTTCTACTGGAACACTCCGATGCATCTTTCGCCGCACAACCCGCGCCTTGTCTACGCTGGCGGCAACAAGCTCTTCAAGTCACTCGATCGCGGCGACACGTGGACCGCCACGATCGATCTTACGAAGCAGATCGATCGCAACACGTTTCCGATCATGGGCGTGCCGGGTAAAGATCCGATGGCTTCGAAGCACGACGGCTACACCGGTTACGGCTACGTCGTGACCGTGGCTGAGTCGCCGAAACTGCCGGGCGTCCTGTGGGTCGGCACTGACGACGGTAACGTTCAGGTCAGTAAAGACGGCGGCGCGACCTGGACCAACGTTTCGAAGAACGTGCCGGGCGTCGGGGAGACGTATCACATCTCGCGTGTCGAGCCTTCGCACTTCGACGCGGGCACTTGCTATCTCGCCGTCGATGGGCATCGTCTCGACGATCTGAAGCCTTATTTGTTCGTCACGACTGATTACGGTGTGACGTGGAAGTCGATTGTTAACAACCTGCCGAAGTGGGGCACTGTCAACGTTGTTCGAGAGGACGCGAAGAACAAGGATCTGCTCTTCGTCGGAACGGAGTATGGTCTTTTCGTTTCGCAGAATGGCGGCGCCGAGTGGAAGCCGTTCATGTCGGGCATGCCGGTAATGCGCATCGACGATATTCTGGTCCACCCGCGCGATAACGATCTGATTGTCGGTACGCACGGTCGTGGCATCTACATTCTCGATGACATCACCGCGCTACAGCAGGTGACGCAAAAGGTGACGGACTCGGATGCACACTTGTTCGAAGTCAGACCGGGAACGATCTGGCAGAACGACGCGCGACTCGGACGATACTGGGGCGGCTCGAAGCTTTTCCGCGGCACGAACCCGGCGCCGGGCACGGCGATCAGTTACTACCTGAAATCTGCTGCGTCAGGCGATGTGAAGCTCACAATCTCCGATTACACGGGGAAAGTTGTGCGAAACATCGTTGGGACGAATGAGGCTGGTCTGAACAGGATTCAGTTCAACTTGCGTGGCGATCCGCCTCCGCGTCCGGCCGGGTTCGGTAGCGGCGGACAAGGTGGTGGAGGTGGCGGCGGCGGTGGCGGCGGCGGAGGTGGTTTCGGCGGCATCTTCAATCAGGGCTTACCGCTCGAAGCTGGCACTTACAATCTGAAGCTGTCGGTTGGTGGGAAGGATTACACGACCAAGATCGTGATCGAGAACGATCCAGGACTTTAATCCACAGATTCCACAGATTACGCAGAACGAATCTGCGTAATCTGTGGATTAGATCCTTCTCGCAATCACGCACTTCAAATAATAGGTCTCCGGTACGCCCACCAGTACCGGATGATCGCTTGCCTGCATTCTTTTTTCGACGATCTGAACTCGCCGGTGCGCATCGATTGCCGCCTGGGCGAGGATCTCAATGAACAACTCCTCCGGCACGTGATACGAACACGTGCACGTGATCAGCACGCCGCCCGGATTCAATAACTTCAACGCTCGCAGATTGATCTCCTTGTAACCTCGAATCGCAGCTTTCAGGCTGGCGCGATTCTTCGCGAACGCGGGTGGGTCGAGCACGATCACGTCAAAACGATCGCCCGCGGCTTCCATTTCTCGCAGCAGGTCAAACACGTTCGCTTCCACGAAATCAACGTTTACGATCTCGTTGAGTCGTGCGTTTCGCTGCGCCGCGGCAACCGCATCGGCAGAAATATCGATTCCGATCACGTTGTCGCAAACTGAAGAAAGGTGCAGCGCAAAAGCGCCGTTGAATGTGAAGCAATCGAGGGCGTGACGTCTATTTGTCGTACTCGCTGCCGCGCGCGCGGCCAGGCGGTTCTCGCGCTGGTCCAAAAACGATCCCGTCTTCTGTCCACCGAGCGGCTCGACGACAAAACGCAATCCGTGTTGAAGAATCTCCAGTTCGGCCGGAGCGTCGCCATAAACCGTGGCGGTGATCAGCGGTAATCCTTCAAGCTCGCGTACGCGCACATCGTTTCGCTCGATCACGGCTCGAGGATGGAGCTCTTCAACGAGTAGCTCAGTCAACAGCGACTTAACGGCATCGGTGCCCTGCGATAACGTCTGCATCACGAGCACGTCGGCGTAACGGTCGACGATCAGCGATGGCAGCAGATCACCTTCGGAATAAATCAGGCGATATGCATTCGTCTCCGCTGAGATGTGCCTTCGTTCGCGAGCATCACTGATCCGGCACCGCCACCACTCACGATCGATCACTTCGTTGCTCTGCGTCAGGAACCGCAGCGCAATCTGAGAAGTGTCGCTGAACAGCGCCTGCCCGACAAAGTTGCCGCGCTCGTCTTTTACGGTTACGACCGAGCCACCTTCAGCATCAACGGCAATCACATCGCTGCGATAGATCCACAGGTGTCCCTGCCGCACTCGATCCGCACCTTTTTTATTAACTCTCGCCGTATTCATCTTAGCTACTCTGCCACCAAATCATCGCAACACAAATATCGTTTGCGCAAACTCTTGAGTGGTGATATTAGAACTTAACTTTCGAGACCTTGCATCGGCGCAGAGATCCCCTGCACCTCGACTTTCTCGGAATAGCCCAGGGATAATTGTGTACTGAAGATCCTAAAGGTTCTCCCCACAACCCAACTGCGGGTGAGTAACGCATAACTGTATTGCTCGATTTCCGTTCCTGCGATTCAGCATGGTCCGGTGCCGCAAGAGTGTGCTTCCACAAGAGAGGATAAAAAAATGATCGAACCTACCTACCCCAAAGTTTCCCTTCATAATATCCTGATTGCCTTAGCTCTATTACTGGTGCTGGGTTGTTTCGCGCAGTTATCTGCTCAATGGACCATACCAGATGGCAATGGGAATATCAGTAATACCAACTCCGGCAATGTCGGGATTGGAACAAGCTCGCCAAATGCTTTGCTCGAAATCAGGAAGAGTCAAAGCGCCGGCACAACCATCATCGTCGATAATCCGTTTACGACTTCCCCTAACGCTGCTTATTCCGGAATCTTCCTGAAACAAAACGGAGCATTGAGGCTGTTTGTCGGCTCAATCAACGACAATAACAATACTCACTTCGGCGGCTCAGGCGCGGTCCAGTTCTGGAATTACGTTAATGGTCCAATGCTCTTTTCCACCAATAATACCGAAGCAATGAGGATCACTGGCGGCGGCAATCTAGGCATCGGCACTACGAGTCCGGGCGAAAAGCTAGTAACGGTGGGCAACATGCTGGTGGGAAATATCACCAGCCATACGCAGTTATATTCCGGCTACGACGCCCAGTCGAATGTGATCATGGAATTAGGATATGGGACTGCGACTTCGGCTATCACTCCGCTTGCAAGCCTCGTTCTCAGTAAAAATCAAACCAGCCCGAATAACAGTATCGGAGTGATCTCTTTTGCCAACAGCAGTATAGCGAACGGCAGTGAAAAGCGACTCGCCAGCATCGGAGCCGCTACTGATGGCGCAGTCAGCTCGGGGGCGTTGATGTTAGGCACAACACTCAACGGTACGGTTAATGAGCGTATGCGAATCACCTCCGGCGGAAATATCGGTATCGGCACCTCTACACCAAGCTATTCCCTCGATCTGAATGGAGGCGTGAGCGCATTTCGTGTGAAAGGCGCGACCACGTCCGCCAGCGACACGCTGGCGATTGTCGAGAACAGCTCAGCGGTTCAAATGATCGTGAAAGGTGACGGGAAGGTTGGCATTGGCAGGTCCGACCCGACCGAAAAGCTGGACGTCGTCGGAAATATCAAGGTCTCGGGAAATATCAACGCGAAGTACCAGGATCTGGCTGAGTGGGTAGACTCTGCAGAAGACCTCCGCGCGGGGACGGTAGTGATTCTCGACGTCAAACGACCCAATCACGTGATGGCGTCAATCGCCAGCTACGACACGCGTGTAGCGGGCGTTATCTCTGATCGTCCAGGTATCACTCTCGGCGAACACGCTGACGGAAAGGTGCTGGTTGCAACTACCGGTCGCGTAAAAATAAAAGTCAGCGCCAAAAATGGACCAATCAATATCGGCGACTTGCTGGTGACCAGTGATCAAACCGGAGTGGCAATGAAGTCGAACGCAGTCAAGATTGGCGGCGTACACATGCATCGGCCCGGAACCCTGATCGGCAAGGCCCTCGAACCGTTGGCCCAGGGCACAGGCGAGATACTGGTGTTGCTAAGCCTGCAATAAACAACACCAATTTTTTCTCTGCGAGCCTCTGCGTATCTCTGCGGTCTCTGCGTTGAAAGAGCCCTCTGACGCAGAGAACGCGAAGATACGCTGAGAGCCGCAAAAACCAGTGCTTTCCGGAGATACGCTCATGACTCGCATCTATAGATCTATCTGTTCCAGAGGCTTAATCCACGCCAGCAAATTGCGGAAATACAGGAACGCGCGGGCGCTTGCGATGATTTTGGTGATTGCGCTGCTCGTCACGTCTCTGCCGGCGAGTGCGGGGACGAGCTCGCGTGCATTTGCCGCGACCCGCCAACAGCGCTCATTTGTGTCGCAGCTCTATAGCGATCTCGGTACGAAGCTGGCATCGATTGGTTCGTGGGTGCGCGAAATTGTGCGGCCGAAACCTGTTGTGTCGAGACCGTATGTGCCTGTTACGGCTTACCTCAACCCGGCGCCTCCGTTCATCAGTGAGCCCACTAACCTTTCAGTTACCAGTGCTTCGAGCTCGGGGATAAGTCTCTCGTGGACTCCGCCTGCGGGTGGAGCGGACCACTACCAGGTCGAACGTAGCGAGAACATCTCCGGACCATTTTCCTTTATCGGTAATGCGAGCGGCGCCACTTACAACGATGCAGCAGTCACAAACCTGCACGCTTATCTTTATCGCGTCCGTGCTGTGAGCGCGGTGGGGGCGGTTTCTATGCCCAGCAACATGGGACTGGGCACCGCGATTTCATTCGAATTTCAGGAGCTCGACAACCAGGTGATCAAGTCGCAGCACTTCCACGACGTCCGCACGGCAATCAACAAGGTGCGCGCGCTTGCCGGTATGCCGGATTACAGTTGGGCTCGTGGAGACCTCGCGAACCTGACAATCAAAGCCGACGATATGGCGGAAATGCGCACGGCATTGAACGACGCTCTAGATATTTTATTTATTCCTCTTACTGCATACCAGGATCCGACTCTTACTATCGGTTTTACGCAGATAATCGCTACGCACCTCGAACAACTGCAGGTGCGCTCGACGCGAGGCGCCAGCACCAGCACTGGACCGATGGATGCTGATTCATCTTCGGCGCGAGTCGATGCGATGAATGAAACGGGTGGTGGCGGTGAGAATCCCTTATCACGCAACTTCAACTGGAATCTGCCGCTGGTGAGTTTGGCCGGCCGTGCGGGAATGGATCTGGGGCTGAGCTTATCGTACAACTCGCTGGTCTGGACGAAGATTGGCAGCTCGACCATTTCCTTCGACGACGACAATGGTTTTCCGGCACCGGGTTTTCGCCTCGGCTTTCCAGTGATCCAGCCTTCCTACCTCAACACGGAAGTAGGAAAAAATGCATTTCTGTTGATCGGCAGCGACGGCAGTCGCACCGAGCTGCGACAAGTCAATACCTCAACGCTGTATGAATCAGCCGATTCATCACATATGTTGTTCGATACCAACAGCTTGGCCCTGAGCCTCACGGACGGTACGCAGCTCACCTACGAGCTGCGCGGCGGTGAATACAAGTGCGCAAAGATCAAAGATCGCAACGGCAATTACCTCACCATCAGTCATGGTCAAACAGGTCGCCTCGATACGATCACTGACACGTTGAACCGCGTTCTAACTTTCAACTACGACAGTACCGGACTGCTTACTTCTATTACGCAGCAATGGAATCAATCTACATCAAACGACACACATTACTGGGCCAGGTTTGAATATGCGAACAAGACTCTGGATATAAACTTTCCGGGCTTTACCGTTTTGGGCGCGGCAGATGGGGCGGACATTAAAACGCTCACTCGCGTGAAGCTGGCCGACAACTCATACTTTGATTTCACTTACACGAGTTGGGGGCAACTGTTCAAGATAAGCAGCTATGCTCCAGACAACCACCTGCTCAATTATCGTTTTTACAACCTGCCACAGGCAGCAGAGACTGGGCACTCGGACTGCCCGCGCTTCACCGAGCGACGTGACTGGGCGCAGTACTGGAATGGTAATACCGGCCTTGCACCTGTGCCAAGTGAAGAAGCCTTGACGATGTTTGAAGTGCCGGTGAGTGATACCTGGACCATGCCAAACAATACGCAGAAGAGTGGCATGCGCGCACAGGTTACGGCGCCTGACGGTACGTCGAACAAGATCTACTTCATCAGCTCTCCGGGTTGGCAACGCGGCCTAACAGCCCTCGTCGATACTTATCCCCGCGGCAGTTCGACCCCTGCGCGCCGATCGATGACTACCTGGGCGCAGGACAACATGACGGCTTCGTATCCCCTCAACCCGCGAGTGACGGAGACGAACATCTACGACGACGCCGGCAATCGTGCTCGCACGGAAATTACTTATCATCAGTTTCCGTTTACGAATGGCACAACCTGCCACTTGCCCGAAGACACTTATGAATACGCTGGGGATGCAATAACAAAGCTACGCAGCACACGAACGCTTTACAACACCAGCACCAGCTACACCGATCGGAATATTCTGGGCCTGGTAAGCGAACGGCTACTCTACCAGGGCATAATAAGCTCCGCCAATCTGCTATCGAGAGTGGCCTTTTTCTATGATAATGAAAACGGGGTTATTTCGATTTCCGGCACGGATGCACCCGTCCAACATGACAATGCAAACTACTGCGCGACGTGTGTTACTCCACGAGCGAATCTATCAAGCGCGGTGCGTTACGATGTAACGAATCCTTCGTCTACGACAACCATCACCAGCAAGTACAATACTGCCGGAGCGCTTGTTTGGTCCAGGGATGCGTCTAATCACGTAATCACGATCGATTATACCGACTCCTTCTCTGACGGAAGCACCACGCGCAATACAGTGGCGTATCCCACAACCGCCACAAATGCAGATCTCATTTCAGCCAAGGCAACTTACAATTTTGATTTCGGAGCCCTCACCAGCAGACGCTCGCCGCAACCAAATGTCGAGTACGATGCCCCCGGACCGGAAGAAATTCTCACGTACGATAGCATTGGCCGGCTGCAACAGATCTCAAACTCCGTGAACAGCTTTTACACACGCTATACATATCCGGAAAGTCAGATAGAGCGCGAAAATTACTCGACCATTCAGGACGGTTTGGGCGAAGTGCGGTCTTTCAAGGTCACTGACGGTAATGGCCGCGTAGTTGCCGCAGCTACAGAACATCCCGGGAGCCAGGGAGGTTACAGTGGGCAGAAATTCGTGTATGACGTGATGGGTCGAGTGATAAAGACCTCCAACCGAACAGAGACCCATGCTTCCGGCTCACCGTCGCAATGGGACACTCCGGGAGACGACCCTAGTTGGATCTATACCGAACAAACCTACGATTGGAACGGTCGCCCGCTGATAATCACTAATCCCAGCATGACGACCAATCCTGCTCAGACCACTACACAACAGGTGAGCTACAGTACCTGTGGCTGTGCCGGCAACCAGGTAATTACTCTTACGGATGAAAGAGGCAGAAAACAGAAGGTCTACAGTGACGTTCTGGGACGAACCGTCAAGACGGAAGTACTGAACTGGAATGGCACTGTCTATTCAACCACCGTGAATGTGTACGACGCTCGCGACCTTGTAACTCAAATTATCCAGTACGCAGGCGTCGAAGGCAGCACCACCTATCAGACAACCACTAACACTTATGATGGTTTCGCGCGCTTGCAAAGTCAGCACACGCCGCAACAAAACGCCGGGACAGCAACAACCTGGACCTACGACGCGGACGATACTGTACATTCCGTCACAGATGCTCGCGGGGCCTCTCAAACCTTTGACTACAACAACCGGCACCTTCCTACCGGCATTACCTACGCCGCGCCCAGCGGATCCGGAATTAGTGCTCCGGCCCACGTTACGCTTGGATACGATGGTGCAGGCAACCGTATCTTGATGAATGATGGATTTGGCGACCATGAGTATCACTACGATTTGCTTTCGCGGATGACTGAGGAAACCAGAGACCTTCCGGTTGGCAGCGGCAGCTTCTCTATTGGTTATTCATATAACCTGGCGGGCCAATTGACCGGCTTGACTGATCCAGCCGGAGCCAGTTTTATGTTCACGCGAAACTCACAAGGTCAACTGAAAGCAATAACTGGTTCACCTTTCGCCGGGGTCACCAATTATGTGAGCGATGTCAAATACAGAGCCTGGGGGGCGCCGAAGAGTGTCACGTACGCATCTACAAGTTCGACTATCGCCTATAACGGCCGGCTCTTACCCAAAGAGTTCCGTTTAACCGTTAATAGTACGGGCGCCAGTTCGATTAGTGAAAATTACGGTTATTACAATGATGGAAGCCTGGCCATAGTCACTGATTTGGATGACACCGGAGGCATTAGCCCGCCTTCAACTCTACGCTTCCTGAGTCGTGCTTTCTCGTATGATCAGGTGGGGCGAGTATCCCAAAGTAACGGTGTAGGAATAGGGACCATGCCAGGCGTACCGTACAGTCAATCTTACTCTTATGACGAATTTGGAAATATGACCAACCGGTCCGGTTCCTACTACAACTGGAATAACTCAGCGTCGCCTACCAGCGATACGGCAACGTATGTCAACAATCGACGCACTGGATGGACTTACGACGCGAATGGCCAGGTAACATTTTCCCCGGCTTCAGGCAGTGATCTGGCACGCTCGATGACTTATGACGCCGCCGGTAATCTAACCAGTACCGTGGACACGGGCTCCTCCGGTACTACCACTTACACCGCGGCATATGATGGTGACGGAGAAGTGGTTTTTGAGACTAATGCTCAATCAGGTACTACAAAGTCACTTTACGCCATACGATCAACGGTCCTCGGGGAAGTACTAACGCGATTGGACCAGGCAGGAAACAAGACTGATACACACGTTCCGACGTTCGGCCTCTTGATAGCGAGGCAAGTAATAGGCTCAGGGTTTTCAACGGTTGTTGTTAGAAACGCGAACCCTGTGGGAACGACCGAGACTGGGAGAAATGTGATCGATCCCCTGGGAAACTATTTCCCGTTCCAGTCGTACGGAAGTCCACCGCCTGCGGCGGGAAGTTATTCATCTGCATCCTTATCAGGTCTATCGGTAAGCCTGGCGAACCCACAAGGTTATGCAAACGGATGTTTACTTGATGGCAGTCCGGTCAATTGCAATCTGGCGAGGCAATTACGGAATAACGGTTCTGCCGAGCGGTGTCCGGAGAACGACTGTGGACCACGAGTGGTAAATGGCGAGCTCCGGCCGCTTGTTTTAGTTGAAGGAGGATTTGCCGTCTGGGCTACTGAGAAGAGAAAGCCGCCAAGGATGAAATTTTCTGTCCCCTCTGAAGTAGCGGCGCGCAAAAAGTATAAGAAAGAGCACGGGAACGATCCTTACAATGTTGGCAAGGATGAAAAGTCCAAATTCAATATCGGCGTCATTCGCACACTCGTCACCGCCACGCTACTTGAGTGGCAGTGCAGAGAATTTTATATGACAATACTCCGAGCGGTTGCAAAGACGCAGAAGAAAAACCCGGCTTTGCAGAATGGGGATCTATTGAGCATCTTCGAGCAATTTCTGATTGATGGATCGTATACTCGAGATGAGCCTAAGGAACTTACTGCGCCGGCGAACGGTGCCGCGTCAGGGCTTCTCGAAGGGCCGGAACGCGCTGAAATTTATGTTAATGATATCGGGTACGATCGAAATTACGGTGATGCCGTTAACACGATCGCCGAGCTGTTTCATTTGGCAGGTTCGAAAGCCCTCTTCGATGACCAGGCTTTAGCGGATGCTGTACATAACAACACTCGCTACAACAAGTTCGAAAGCCTTTTGAAACCACAAGCTAATATCTATAGCAAGCAGTACACGAGACCTCAGAAGGAAAGTAAGATATCGGCATACAGCAACTATTTCCATACCATCCAGATACATATTTGCAACGTCAAATCTACTGCGGGTTTTAGTGGGATTCATTAAGGTGAAGTTGAGCTTGAAAAACGCGGGCTTGGGAGGAGCATTATTGACCGTGATGGCCATCGCGACCGTTTTCGCGTGGTCTTCCCGCAATGTTGCGTCTGGGGTCACGCTCAACAGCGTTCCTGGTTATAAGCAAGACGAGCGGAAACCGAACCAGAAACCCAGCTCGATACCGGCAAACTCATGGAAAACACTGGTGCCTCTGCGGTCAACGCGTGCGGACGTCGAACGACTGTTTGGTAAGCCTCACGAGGTGCTTGGGTCGACGCCTTTGTACAAGTTCTCGGAAGAGAATGTGGTGTTCACGTACGCGCGTGGTAATTGCGATCCATATGACGGCGGTTGGAATGTCCCGGCGCAAACAATCATTGAAATCAAGATTATTCCTCAAGGCGCGATGCCACTCGGTAAAGCTGGGCTCGATCTCAGCAAGTATCGACGCACCGAAACACAGCACCCTCCCGCAATCACCTACACGAATGCAGAAGAGGGAGTAACGATAACTACGAGAATGTTCACAGCTCCCGAGGACATCCTGAGCATTCAACTGCGACCATCGGTCCGCGAATTAGAGTTTGCCTGCCCTGCCAAACCGCCGAATTAAACTTCAGGATTTGATAACCGTGATTTTGGCCTGGCTTCCCACTATGGCACCGGCTGAGAGTGCGGCCATACGGAGCTGCGAGAGACATCCGCAGACGAAGTTTATCGGCAGGTGAGTAATCCTATATGCTTAGTGGTGCATGGAAACTAAGACTGAGCCGCCGGTAGATTTCAACCCTTACGCACGCGCGAGATTGACTACGAAAATGTTTTCCGACTGTCGACGGCGATAAACCAGATGACTCACTCGCCCTCGTGCGCAATGTTCCACCGAACAACCCTCAAATTCCGCCCAGCACCGGGACGACCGCTGAAGCCTATCTGCTACGTTCACTCTTGAGGTGGAGAGGAGTTGGCTTTTCGCCATAAATCAGATGACAAGACTCAGCTTTACGTTTTTGCTGTTACTTTTACTTACTGGTGAAACACACGATACTCTGGCTAAATCGTGGCGCAGATCACGCCATTGCGTTCTAGTGCAGACGATGTGACTAAGACATCGGAATTGTGCAAAGAAACGGAAACCAGATGCCAGTTCACGTTAGAAGATCAAGAGGTAATGATCATTTTCTCCGGAAGTAAGATCGGTGATTTGGAATGCGAGCGAGTTCCGAAGGGGACCGTCCTCGCTGTGATAATTAAGTTCAGTCGTCCGAAAGGACTGCGAGAGTTCCAACTCAAGAACACGAAATTCAAGGTATTCGATCCCTCAAATCCACCCAACATGGGGTACAAAACATACTACTATGCGAAAGAGGGGTTTTTGATCAATACCTACAAGGGGCAGGTGATTGGGCTGGTTTATGTTGCCGCTCAAAAGGACACTCATCTCTGTCCGGAATACTACAGAGATCCCAAGGGGTTCGTAGAAGTCAGTCTCATACCGTGAGCCGTGAGGTGCGTCAGAGCGGGCCGTAGGCGCTCGCCGTGAGTAAAGATCAGAACGCTCCAGCGAATAGAGGAAGACGAGTTGAAACTCATCATCACTGTGCCGCACGCTCTGTATTCAAGCTCTGTTACCTAATTCGAAGGCGCGAAAGACAATCATCTCCGTTGCCCGTCCGTTACCCCGGTAGAGCCAGGTAAGTCGAATACAATCAAGCCGCGCGATCCTGTATGCTTAGGCGTACATGGAGACGAAGACTGAGCCGCCGGTAGATTTCAACCCCTACAACACGCGCGAGATTGACTACGAAAATGATCTCGGGGCACCGGGCGAGTTTCCTTACACGCGCGGCATCTACCCGAATATGTATCGCGGGCGTCTCTGGACCATGCGCCAGTATGCCGGCTACGCCACCGCTGAAGAATCTAACGCTCGCTACAAATATCTCCTCGCGCAGGGCACGACCGGGCTCTCCGTCGCCTTCGATCTGCCGACACAGATCGGTCTCGACTCGGACGATCCACTCGCGCACGGTGAGGTAGGGAAAGTCGGCGTCGCTATCGACTCGCTCGAAGACATGGAGCGTCTCTTCGAAGGCATTCCCCTCGATGAAGTCTCGACCTCGATGACGATCAATGCGACGGCGGCGATCCTGCTGTCGTTGTATCTTGCAGTCGCCCGCAAGCAGGGCGTGCCGTTGAATAAAGTTCGCGGCACCTTGCAGAACGACATTCTCAAGGAGTACATCGCGCGCGGCACTTACATTTATCCACCCGCGCCATCGCTGCGTCTGGTCACGGACATCTTCGGATACTGCGCGCGTGAAGTGCCAAACTGGAACACGATCTCGATCAGCGGTTATCACATTCGCGAGGCGGGCTCGACTGCGGTGCAGGAGGTTGCATTCACGCTCGCGGATGGAATTACTTATGTTGAAGCAGCGCTTGCGGCTGGTCTCGGGATCGACGACTTCGCTCCGCGTCTCTCGTTTTTCTTCAACGCACACAATAACCTGCTCGAAGAGATCGCGAAGTTTCGTGCGGCGCGACGCTTGTGGGCGCGTATCATGCGGGAACGTTTCAAGGCACGCGATCCGCGTTCGTTGATGCTGCGGTTTCACACGCAGACGGCGGGCTCGTCGCTAACCGCGCAACAACCGGAAGTGAACATTGTGCGCACAACGATCCAGGCGCTCGCCGCGGTGCTTGGTGGAACGCAGTCGCTGCACACCAATTCGATGGACGAAGCGCTCTCTTTGCCAACTGAGCCGGCAGCACGTCTGGCACTGAGAACTCAGCAGGTGATTGCTTACGAGTCGGGCGTAGCGGAGACGGCTGATCCGCTCGGCGGGTCTTACGCGATCGAACATCTGACGGACGAGATCGAAGCGGGCGCGGATGAGTATCTGAAAAAAATTGAAGCGATGGGAGGGATGCTGCGTGCTATTGAAACCGGATACGTGCAGCGCGAGATCCAGGAGGCGGCGTATCGTTATCAGAAGGCTGTCGAAGCACAGGAACAGGTGGTGGTTGGTGTAAATCGCTTTCAGCTTGAAGAAGAGCTACCGGTGAATGTGCTGCGGATCGATCCGGCGCTGGAACAGGCGCAGGTCGAGCGCGTGCGAGCACTACGTGAGCGACGCGATACTGCGTCCGTGACAGACGCACTCAATAAGCTCAAGCAGGCCGCGACGACTGATGAAAACCTGCTCCCACGAATTCTCCAGTGTGTCGAGTCGTATGCGACTGTCGGCGAGATCAGCAACGCACTGCGCGACATCTGGGGTGAGTATCGAGAGACGTCAACCATTTAGTATCCACAGATTTCACAGATTGTTTATAGAATCTGTGTAATCTGTGGATGAAAACGCTTCCTTCTATGAACAGACGAACCTTTACAAAAACTTTAGGCTTAGCAGCTTTAGCGTTCGGTACACGATCGATCGCCAGCCCGCGCGCGCCGCAGTTCTCCATTACGATGGACGACTTTCACTGGCAGAACGCCGTCAAACTCACGGCCTCCGCGCGCAACGACGCTATCCTCAACAGCCTTCACTCCCATTCGATCAAAGCCGCGCTTTTCGTTATCGGCCGAAACATCGAAGCTCCTGAAGGCAAGCAGCTTCTCACCGCATGGGACAAGTCTGGTCATCTCATTGGCAACCACACTTACTCCCACAGCAACTATAATGCTTCTGACGTTGTCGTCGCCGAGTATCTACAGGATATCCTGCGCGCCGAAGCTCTCCTGCACGACTTTCCCCGTTTCCGTAAATACTTCCGCTTCCCGGCACTCAAGGAAGGCGACACCGTCAACAAACGCGATACCATGAGAGCGTTTCTCGCACAGAATAAATATCGAACCGGCCACGTCACCATTGATAATTCTGACTGGGCGATCGACAACCGGCTCACCGCGCGCCTGAAGAAAGACGCTGCCGCCGACGTGAAACCGTATCGCGATTTCTACCTGGAGCACATGTGGGAGCGTGCTGAGTATTACGACTCTCTCGCAAAGAAGGTGCTTGGCCGTCCCGTGAAGCACACGGTGCTGGTACACTTCAATCTCCTGAACGGTCTCTTCCTCGGCGATTTGATCGAGATGTTCAAGTCGAAGGGATGGCAGCCGATCGACGCCGAAGACGCATTCACGGATCCGGTATTTTCAGCGAAGCCGAAGATTTTACCGGCAGGCGAGAGCATCGTCTGGTCGCTCGCAAAAGAGAAGGGGACGATTCCGATGTCCCTGCGTTACCCGGCCGAGGATAGCCAGTATGAAAACGCGCGTATGGATAAGCTCGGGCTGTAAAGAATGAAGCGAATCGTATCTTTACCATTTCTGTTGTTGCTGGTGGCGAGCAGTGTGGTTGCGCAATCGGAAACGAAGCCTGCGCCGTGGAAGCGATACACGATCAGGCGTGGAGCGTTTTCAGTGATGTTGCCTGCGCCCCCGGCCATGGCGACCAGAAAAGTGACGGTGATGCGGCTGGCCAGGGAACGGCAACAACAAACGCTCGGCGCATATGCCGGCGGACTGGCGTTTACAGTCTTATGCGTAGAGAACTCAAGCCCGCGCGAGTCGCTTGAAGATTATCTCGAAAAGGAAATCTTCACTCACGCAGGTTGGGAGCGTTCGAGTGAAAAAGAATTAACAGTCGATGGCTTCGAGGGCAAACAGTACATCTCACCGAATAAGATTCCGGGCACGATGCAGATCTTCGCGACTCGTAGCCACATCTGTCGCTTTCACGCGTTTGGCGCGACGATGGACGATGCGCGAATCCAACAGTTCTTTTCATCCGTGACTCTCGGCAGTACAAACCAGGGCATCGAAGTCAAAGACGGGAACGGCGCATACAAAGCCATAGCTCAGGACAACGCGAATGCATTCACTATAAAAGAAGTCGACCGGCGACCTTTCATTGCCTTTAAACCAGAACCGAGTTACACGGAGGAGGCGCGTCAAAACGCTCTTACCGGCTCTGTGCTTTTGAAAGCGATATTTACGGCGGATGGCGCCGTCACCAATATCAAGGTGGCGTCAGGCCTGCCTTACGGGCTCGAAGAGAATGCGATCGAGGCCGCGAAGATGATACGGTTTATTCCCGCCATGAAAGACGGCAAGCTGGTCTCGACGTGGATGCAGCTCGAGTACAATTTCAATCTCTACTGATGATGATTCGAATGAAGTGCTTTTTGTTTTTGTCTTGTACGTTGTTGCTCGTAACCATCGACGCGCTGGCGCAGTCGGCCCGGCCACCCTCTGACTGGCGAAGGTATATAGTCAGAGACGAAGAGTTTTCAATCATCCTGCCGACCGTGCCGGCAATGACAACTTACAAGCAATCCCGGAGTCCATATCAAAACGAGCGAACGTGGCGACAGTTGGGCGTTTATGCCGATGGTGTGGTCTATGCAATTTTCACTGACGATGAGGACCCGCAGGGCGGGCTCAAGAATGCCGATAGGCGAATGATGTCTCGTCAGCCCGTAAGTGAAATGGGGGTAAGCTGCGATGGCTTCGCCGGTAAGCTGTACACATTTACAGATCCGGTCGGCGGATTGATAGAAGTATTCGCTACTAAGAAACATTTCTATGAAATTCAGGCGTTCGGCGCGAGCGCAGACGATCCCAGATTGAAACAGTTTTTCGCATCGTTAAGATTTCGCAAGGACAATGAAGGGATTGAAGTGACTGATGGTCCGGGGACGCCTTTTGAGCCCGTCGATGGCTCGGTCACGATTCCCTCTGACAGTGTAATAACCGGCAAGCAGGTTGACCGGAAGATCAAGCTCGTGATGAAGCCAGAGCCGAGTTATACAGAGGCGGCGCGACAAAGCCAGATCACCGGGACCGTAATATTAAAGGTGGTCTTCTCAGCCAATGGCAGCGTGGTCAATATCGAGGTCAAAGCAAGTTTACCTCAGGGACTAACGGAGCAGTCCATCGAAGCCGCAAAGAGGATAAAGTTCATTCCCGCCGTTAAAGACGGCAAGTTTGTCCCGATGTGGATCCAACTCGAGTACAACTTCAATCTCTACTGACTACTGATGGCCCACCTGCTCGAAGTTCGCAATCTCCAGACACACTTTCCCACACGCGCTGGTCTCGTGCGTGCGGTTGATGGAGTCAGTTTTCATCTCGATCGAGGCGAGCTGCTGGGTCTTGTTGGTGAGTCGGGGTGTGGGAAGTCGATGACTGCGCTTTCCATCATGCGACTCATTGCACCGCCCGGAAAGATCGTAAACGGCGAGATACTTTTTGACGACAAGGATCTACTCAAGCTTTCCGAATCCGAAATGCGCGAGATGCGCGGCGACGACATCGCCATGATCTTCCAGGATCCAATGACCTCGCTCAATCCGGTTTTTACAGTCGGTGAACAGATTGCCGAAGCGGTGCGACTGCACCGCAAGATGTCGCGCCAACAAGCACGACAGGCGACCATCGAGGCGATGCGGGAAGTCGCGATTCCGGATCCCGCGCGTCGCGTTGACGATTACCCACATCAACTCTCCGGCGGCATGCGACAACGCGTAATGATCGCGATGGCGCTCGCCTGCAATCCGAAACTTCTGATCGCTGACGAGCCGACCACAGCGCTCGATGTCACCATCCAGGCGCAGATACTTGAATTGTTGGACGAGCTGAGAAAGCAGCGCGAGCTGGCGGTGCTTTTGATCACTCACGATCTGGGTGTGGTGGCTGAAGTCGCCGATCGAGTCGCAGTGATGTACACGGGAAGAATCGTTGAAGAGTCGCCGGTCGAGGAATTGTTTGCACGCCCCAAGCATCCATACACCGAAGGCTTGCTGCGTTCTGTTCCCAAACTCACCGGCACGGATATCATTCAAAAGGAGCGGCTCGAGACGATCGAAGGCGTCGTGCCGCGACCGACCGATCTGCCGCCGGGTTGTCATTTCGCGCCGCGCTGCCCGCATCGCATGCCTCGTTGCACGGCGGAAGAGATTCCGCTGTATCAACTCGATGGCAGCGTTGAAGTGCGTTGCGTGCTTTACGATCTTGCTGCAGCAGTCGCGGCCGATCACAAAGAGGTTCATGAGCGCCCGAGTTGAAATAGACAACGTTACTGTGCCGCCGGCGGAGTCACGCGAAACGCTCGTCAGCGTCAGTGGGCTCGTCAAACACTTTCCGGTCGAAGGCTCAACCGACGTGGTGCGCGCGGTTGATGGTGTGTCCTTTGAGATCTTTGCTGGAGAGACGCTGGGACTCGTCGGTGAGTCAGGCTGCGGCAAATCAACAGTCGGACGTTGCCTGCTTCGTTTGATCGAGCCGACTGCCGGTCACATCTATTTCGAAGGACGCGACATTCTCGCGCTCAACAGGAAAGAGTTGCGTGAGATTCGTCGCGAGATGCAGATCATCTTTCAGGATCCTTACGCGTCCTTAAATCCGCGCATGAAAATTGGCGACATTGTCGGCGAGCCGCTCGTTATTCACAACCAGGGCACGAAGAGTGAGCGGCGCGATCGCGTGGCTGCGATGCTGCGTCGGGTCGGGCTCGATCCTGATTACATGAATCGTTACGCGCACGAGTTCTCGGGCGGGCAGCGACAGCGCATCGGCGTCGCACGATCGCTGGCGCTGAATCCCAAGCTGATTGTTGCTGATGAGCCCGTGTCGGCCCTCGACGTTTCGGTGCAGGCGCAGGTTGTGAACCTGCTACAGGAGTTACAGGAAGAGTTCAAGCTGACTTACCTGTTCATCTCGCACGGGCTCGCTGTGGTTGAGCACATCTCGACGCGTGTGGCGGTGATGTACCTGGGCCGCATTGTTGAGATAGCAGATGCCGTGGAGCTGTATGCGCAGCCGCTGCACCCGTACACGCAGGCGCTGTTGTCTGCGATTCCGATTCCGGATCCCACACAGAAGCGCAAGCGAATCATGTTGCAAGGTGATGTGCCGACGCCGATCAACCCGCCGTCAGGTTGTCGCTTTCGGACGCGTTGCCCGCTCGCGATTGAAGACTGTGCGCATATCGATCCGGAGTTGCGCGAGGTGTCGCCGGGCCATCACGTGGCGTGCATTCGCGTGCCCGGTTGGGATCAGTCGTCATCAAAACCATCCACAGATTACACAGATTAGTTTGTACAATCTGCGTAATCTGTGGATGAAACCTTTGTCGTCGTTGTGCCGTATTTAGCCACCGTTTACTATAGGCGAACAGCTTTCTCACCCGTCAATTCTTCCTGGGAGGAACCAATGAGCGATCCGATAGCGCCGCCGAGTGCGCCTGCAACTGGCGCGGAAATGTCGACAGCGGAAACCCTGACCGGCATCTTCTTTGAGCCGTCAAGAACGTTCGAGGCCCTGCGTGCAAGGCCTCGCTTTCTCGTAGCTGGAATTATCCTGTTGATACTGGCGTGCCTTGTAACTGTGCTGCTGTACACGAGAGTCGACATGGGCCAGTACATTCGGGATCGTATTGAGCGGTCACCGAACGCCGCCCAACTGAGCGAAGATCAGAAGGACATGCAAGTCAAAATGGGGAAGAATCTCGGCATGGCGGCTATCCCGATCTCGGTGCCGATCATCATCGCTGGTGGTGCAGCCCTGTACCTCCTGGGAGTGCTGGCGTTCGGAGGATCGATAAGTTACAAGAAGTCGCTGGCGGTTTGGGCCTACTCGTCGATACCGCCGTCGGTGTTGGGAGCACTGATCGCGATCCTGGTCCTGTTTCTGAAATCATCCGACTCAATCGATCCCGAGCACATGGTCGCTACAAATCCGGCGGTTCTGCTGGGAGAGGATGCGTCGAAGATACTGGTGGCCATCTTAAGCCAGTTTGATCTGCTCAGATTCTACGGAATGTTTCTGGCTGCTCTGGGTTTGCGAAAAGTCGCGAAGATTTCCTCCGGTCAGGCGTGGGGCGTGGTGATCGCTTTGTGGGCCATCGGAGCATTGCTCCGAATCGGATCCGCCGCCATCTTCGGCCGCTAAGAAATTAGCCACAAAAAGGCGCAAAAAGCACAAAAGAAGAACTGCTCTTCATTTGCTTCTTTTGTGCTTTTTGTGCCTTTTTGTGGCTAAACCTTATTCGTAACGGAGGGATTCGATTGGATCGAGGCGGGCCGCTTTCCATGCGGGCCAGAGGCCGAAGATCAGGCCGATGCCGACGCTCGCAACAAATCCACCGACCGGCGCCCAAAGTGGTACGTAAGAAGGAAGCAGTAGTCTCAGCAACAGCGTCAGTCCCCAACCGATCGAGAGACCGATAATTCCTCCCAAACCTGTGAGTGTCGCGGCTTCGATCAGGAACTGCCACATGATGTCGCTGCGCTTCGCGCCGATTGCTTTGCGCACGCCAATCTCGCGCGTGCGCTCAGTGACGGACACGAGCATGATGTTCATCACGCCGATACCACCCACCATCAAACCGACCGAAGAAATCGCCACCATCGCGATCGCGAGACCGGCGGTGATCGAGCGAAAGTTATCAAGAATGCTTTCCGACGTCTCCATGCCGAAGTTGTCGTTTGCGGAAAACGCTACCTGGCGGCGGACGCGCAGCATATCGCGCACCTGGTCCTTTGCTTCGTCCATCATGGACGGACGCCCAACGGCGAGAATGTAGATGTCGTCGGCGTTCGGTTTGAGCTTCTGGGCCACCGTAAACGGCACGTAGATCACATTGTTCTGATCGTCACTGCCGCCGCCGATGAGAAACTGTTCGCGCTTCTCCAGCATGCCAACAACACGAAACTCCTGCGTGCCGATCTTGACCGTTTGCCCGACCGGCGAGCCGAACTTGAAAAAGTCGTCAGCGACTTTCGAGCCAACCACACACACTTGCTGGTTCGTGTCGTTCTCGGTTTGCGTGAAGAAACGGCCTTCTGAGATCACCTGCGTGCCGGCTTTTTCAAACTCCGGCAACGTGCCCTGAAGTGCGACTTGCGCGGAGGTTTTGCCGCCGCCCGAAACCATCAGTTTGCCACCGAAGAAGTTGTTGGTGATATCAAGAAAGGGAACTGCCAGCTCAATTGCCGGCAGCGACTGGAGCGCGACCGCATCGTCGTAAGTCAGCTCTTTGCGCATGCGCTCTTCGCGCGACATGCGACCGATGTGAATACCCGGATTGTACTTGCTGATGTAGATCGAGCGAGTGCCGAACGACTCGACTTCACGTTTTACCGAAACGTCGATGCCGCTGATGATCGAAGCGATCAACATCACCGTGATGATGCCGATGACGACGCCCACAACGGTGAGGAACGAGCGCAGCTTGTTCGCGCGCAGGGTCGACAGGGCCATCTTGAGATTTTCGTAGATGTCGCTTCTTAGGATTTGCATGATTTTCTCAGCCCCGATCTAGTCTGATCGCAAAGCCTCGATCGGATCCAATCTCGCCGCTCTCCATGCCGGAAAGAGGCCGGACGCGACGCCTGCCGTACCTGAAGCGGCCAGCGCTCCGGCAATCGCCCATATCGATAAATACGTGGGAAAGATCAATGACGTCACTACCAGCCCGACGATCCAAGCCAGGAAAATTCCCACCGCGCCGCCGATCGTCGACAGTGTTACGGCCTCGACGAGAAACTGTTTCAGGATATCGATCCTCCGCGCGCCCAAAGATTTTCTGATACCAATCTCTTTCGTGCGCTCAGTCACCGATACCAGCATGATGTTCATGATTACGATGGCGCCGACGATCAATGCAATCATCGGCACAAAGATCGCAACCAGGAAGATGGTCCCGAAGAGTCGATCGCGCAGCCCTGTGATTGCATCAGGCGTGACGATCCCGAAGTTGTCTTTCTCGTTTGGTCCGAGTTTGCGACGCACACGCATCAGGAACCGCGACTCTTCAACGGCGTCGTTGAAGAGCTCGTCAGTTTTTGAAGTAGCAACGAAATAAAGCGAGCGCTGGCGAATGAGTCCGCCGTAGTTCACCGCGTAGGTCTTCAATGGAAGAATTACGAAAGTGTCCTGGGGAATACCGAACACCGTTCCTCTAGCGGTTTCGATACCGATCACTCGATAGGGAAGTCCGCGAACAGTGATCTCCGAGCCGAGTGCATTGCCGGCGGGAAAAAGTTTCGTGGCGACGTCGGCGCCGATGTAAGCAACGCGCGCCGCGCCTTCATCTTCGGGGTCCGCGATGAAGCGTCCTTCAGCGACGTCACGGTTCTCGATGTCGACGCAGTTGGCTGTGGCGCCCGAAACAAAAACGTCTTCCAGCACTTCGTTACCGCGCTTAACTTCTACCGGAGTGCCGCGGGCGCGGGCGCCGATCTTCCCGGTGAGCTGAGCGCGAGCTTTCAGATACTCGTAGTCGTCGATCGTCATCTCTTTATTGCGTCGCTGGGCTGCGGCGATCGTGTCAGTGTCTTTGAAATCTTCGAGAGGGTTGAAACGTTGGACCGTGAACGACTTCGCGCCGATGCCCGCGATCTTCTCATCGACATAACGATTGAATCCGGCGATGAGCGAGACGACTACGACAAACGCCGTTACGCCGACGATCATGCCGAGCAGCGTGAGCGCCGAGCGCAGCTTGTGCGCCCAGATCGCTGACAGGGCCAGTTTGAGAGTTTCAATAAATTTCACTGCGTTAGTACGGGAAGAGCGGGATTACGGTTGCATTATGCAATGAGGACCGTGAAAGCACAAAAAGTCGTTGGACAGGATTTACAAGATTTTTCAGGATTGTCATGTTTTATCATGAAAAATCTTGTAAATCGTGTCTAACGACTTACTCCCACCGTAAGGCATCGATAGGATTCAGGCGCGCGGCTTTCCACGCGGGCCAAAGGCCAAAGATGATTCCCACGGCGGCTGAAACCCCGACGCCGACGCCAATGGCCCACAGAGGTACGTATGCCGGCAACGGCGAATACTTGTTCATCAACAGGCTCGCTACTTCGCCGACCGCCAGCCCTGCGAGACCACCGATAGCAGTCAGCACCACCGCCTCGATCAGAAACTGCGATAGGATGTTGAACCTCGTCGCGCCCACAGCTTTGCGCACACCGATCTCTTTCGTTCTCTCCGTAACCGAGACGAGCATGATGTTCATCACGCCGATACCGCCGATCATGAGTGCGACGAAAGAGATTGACGTCAGCACGAGCGCAGTCGCTCCGGTCAGCTGGTTATACACGTCGAGCAGCGAGTCCTGCGAAGAGATGCCGAAGTTGTTCGGCGCGCCGGCTGGCACACGACGCCTGCGCCGCAGGATGTCAGTGATTTCATCGATCGCGGATTTGACGTAGGCGCGCGAGCGTGGCCGCACGATCACGAAGAAGACGACTTCCGGAAACGGCGGATCGGGGTTGTATTTGTCGAACGTCGTGATCGGAATGAAGATCGAGTTATCACGCGACTGGCCGAAGAAATTTCCCAGCGGTTCCATCACGCCGATCACGCGATACGGGTTACCGTTTATCCGTACGTCTTTATCGAGCGGATCTTCGTACGGAAACAGCGCCTGCTTCACGTCGACACCGATAATCACGACGTTTGAACGGTCTTGCATATCGATGTCGTTGACGAAACGGCCGCTGGCGACATACTGCGTTTGTACAAACTCGTAATACGGCGTGACGCCGAACAGAATCGGTGTGTCAGTCTGTTTGTCCTTATATCTGACCGTCGATGCGATCATGCGATGAATCGGCGAGACGCCGACGATCGACGGCGCTTCGGTGCGCAGCGCCTCCGCGTCTTCCATAGTCAGATCTTTGCGATGGATCTCGTCTGGTCCAGGCGGTCGTCCGAAACTCGGCTGGAATTTGGAGACGAAGATCGTGTTTGAGCCGAGTGACTCGATCTGATCGGCGAAGGCTTTGTTGAGTCCCTGGATGATCGACACCATGAAGATGATGGTGACGACGCCAACACTGACGCCGAGGATCGTCAACGCGGAGCGCAGCTTGTTGGCGCGCAATGTGTCGAGCGCCATCAGTGCCGATTCTTTGATGTCGTCGAATCTCATATTATTTGGCACCGTAACAATGTACCGAGCGCGGTAGCGCCGGGTCTAATTCTATGAGCAGGCTTCTTAATTGACTTTGACCCGGCGCTACCGCGCTCGGTTCCGTGCGCTACGAGGCTCTTCATTCAGCTCTTAGCGCCTCAATCGGGTCGAGCTTCGCCGCGCGCCACGCGGGCCAGAGGCCGCTCGCAATTCCCACCACCGAAGAAACACCAACTCCCAGAACCGCCGAAGCCACACTCACCAGCAAGGGAAACCCGATCAGCGCCGAGATAACGTACGCCAGTCCAAAACCGGTCGCGACTCCGATAGCGCCGCCAATCGCAGTCACCGTCACGGCCTCGATCAAAAACTGCGTCAATATATCTTTACGCCGCGCCCCGATCGCTTTGCGAATCCCGATCTCCTTGGTCCGCTCAGTCACCGACACAAGCATGATGTTCATCACGACGATGCCACCGACCACGAGCGAGATCGCCGCCACACCGATCGTCACAATGTAAATGTTCGACGTGGCCGAGCCGTACAGATTCAGAAACACATCCTGCGTCTCGAGTGCGAAGCCTTCGTCTTCCGCGTCCGGCGCCGTGTGGCGACGGCTTCTCATGATCGTCCTGACCTGGTCCTCCGCCGGTTCAAGCTGCTCGGTCGTCTGCACCTGGATAAACGTGACCAGTGAGCGCCGGCCGCCGTACGCCCGCTGATAAGTCGAATACGGAATATAGACCACGTTGTCGCGCGAGAAGCCGAAGATCGAGCCGAGCGGCTCGAGCACGCCGACTATCGTGTACGGCCGGCCGTCGATACGGATCTCGTGGCCCAGGGCCCTGTCCGCCGGCGCATCTGCAAACAGGTTCTTCAACATGTCAGGACCGATCACGCAGATGTCACGGCCGGCTGCGCCTTCACTCTCGGTCCAGATCCGGCCCACGTTGATACTGACACCGTCGATATCGAACATCGTGGTCGGATCGACGCCGCGTATGCGAACGTTCTCGGCTTTCTGATCGGCGTACTTAACAGTCTCGATCGCATTCGCGGCGATTCCCACGCGCCAGCAAGCCGTACACAAACGTGTAATCGCTTCCGCATCTTCATGCGTCACGTCTTTGCGCCGGTTGAACTTGATGAAATCTTCGCGCGACTTGATGATCTGTGGATTCTTCGAGATCGTGAAGACTGTCGAGCCCTGTGACGAGAAGGTCTGCGCGACTGTTTGATTGAGACCTTTGATAATGGTGACGACGGCGATCACCGCAGCGACACCCACCACGATGCCGACCAGCGTCAGCGCCGTCCGCAACTTGTTAGAGCGCAGGCTGCCGGTGGCGACACGAAACGCCTCCCAAATGGCGGTGAGACGAAATAGGTATCGCATTTTGTGCCTCTTTGTGGCTACTTAATTCGCTCGTCTTTTTCGATTAGACCGTCGCGAATCGAGATGACGCGGTGGGCGCGTATTGCGATGTCGTGCTCGTGTGTCACGACGATGATCGTGTTGCCTTCCGAGTGTAGACGTTCGAAGAGATCCATGATCTCCATGCTGGTATGCGAGTCGAGCGCTCCAGTCGGTTCGTCAGCCAGCAGAATCGACGGATGATTCACGAGCGCGCGTGCGATCGCGACACGCTGTCGCTGGCCGCCCGAAAGCTCGTTGGGCTTGTGCGTCATACGCTCAGTCAAATCCACGGCCTCGAGCGCTTTCTTCGCCATCTCATGTCGCTGCGACGCGCCCACACCGCCATAAATCAGCGGCAGCTCGACGTTGTGCAACGCCGTGGCGCGCGCGAGCAAATTGAACGTTTGGAAAACGAAACCGACTTCCTGGTTGCGAATGCGAGCAAGCTCGTCGTCATCCATTTCAGAGACGTTCTTGCCGTTGAGCCAGTATTCGCCCTGACTCGGCGTATCGAGACAGCCGATCAGATTCATCAACGTCGACTTGCCCGAACCGGACGGGCCAATGATCGCGATGTACTCGCCACGAGGGATATCAAACGACACTCCGTGCAGCGCGTGAACTTTCTCAGTTCCCATCTGGTAGGTCTTCCAGATGTTGCGCATCGAGATCAGCATCCTCGGGTCGTGCCCGTTGACCTCGGCGCGGGGCGTGGTCACACTCTCCGGCGGAGTAAGCGTTAGCGTAGCAGCGTCACTCATCTAGGCCTCTTTTTCATTTGCGTTGCCGGGCTTCTTCGTTTGCCGCTTGATGGTCATGCCGTCCTTGAGCGTCTTCAACACGCGACTGGGCCCACGCACGATCTCCATTTGTGGCGACACACCACTCGTGATCTCAATATCAGCCTCACCGGTGATGCCTGTGGTCACTTCGATAAACCTGACTTTGTTATTTGCCTCTACGACGTAAACACCCTTTTGCGCTTTCGGCTTCTCACCACCGGCCGGTGCGGCCGGAACACTGCCTGAGACTGTCGCGCCGGGCGATGGGGCCGCAGGCGCTTTCTCGACGATGGCTTCAAGCGGCACCGCCAGCACGTTGTTCTTGGTGTCGGTCGTGATCGTCGCGGTCGAGCTCATGCCGGGACGTAGCGCCGTCGTGACATCTTCCGGCAAGTCTCTGAGCTCGAGTGTGACCTTGAACTCTTTCGCTTCCTGCACGTTCACGCGGTTTGACAAGCCGCCAGTCTGGTCAGACTTCGAAATCGCGAGCGGGTTTTTCTGTGTGACAACTGCCTTGATTTCCTTGTCGCCGAGCGCGTCAACCTTGACCTTGGCTTCCTGGCCCACTTTGACGTTGTTGATTTCCGTCTCGTCGACGTTCACTTCAACGTTGATCTGCGACATGTCGGCGATGGTCATCAAAGGCGTTGTCGATAGACCAGCGACGGCAAACTCACCGACGCGCGTCGGAATGTCAGCCACTACACCGTTCAATGGCGATAACTGAGTCGCTTTCGAGCGCTGGCTCTGCTGACCACGCAACATCGCCCCCTGCTGGCTGGCGCGCATTTCTGACGACTTGATGCTCGTTTGTGCTTCTTTCACCGCGATGCGCTGTTGATTGGCGCGCTCAGTGGCTTCTTTTACGGCGATTTTCTGCGCTTCGAGATTGGCCCTGGCGGTTTCCAAACTGATCTTGGCGGTGTCCAAGCGGTCGCGCGCGTTGTCGTATTCGACGCGGGAGGCCACGCCGGCTTCAATCAGCTCCGTGTAGCGCTTGAGCTCTCGCTGGGCTGTGTTGACCTCAACCTGGGCTTTATCAATACTAGTTTGCAGGGCGACGAGTTGCTGCCGCGCCGCGGCCACTGAAGCTTCAGCTACGACCAGTGACTGTTGTGCAGAATTCACGGCGTTGCGCGCGTTTTGCACGTCGTTTATTGATGCCTGAGTTGCGGCCCACTGTGCTTCCTGGTTTGACTGTAGCTGGGTCGGGTCGATGCGGACCAGCGGCTTGCCCTTGGTAACCATGTCGCCGGCGGTCACGTAAATCTCTTCAATACGGCCGGGAACCTCGCTCGTAAGCTTGATATAGCGTATTGGTCGCACCTCGCCCGATGCGGTCACGGTCTGTTTCAGCTCAGGTCTGACTTCGAGCTTGACGGTTACAACCTCGGGCTCTTCTTTACGGGTTGCAACCACGCTGATAACGACGACGATGGCGAGTACTGTAGCCACCACCACGCCGATAATGATCTTCTTTTTGCGACTCAATGCCATTCTTTCGTTCCTTTTTGCAGGGGGCCTTCAAATTCTCGAAGATGCTTCTACGTGGAAACTTATCAAACAGTTTCATCGAAGAGCAAACGCGAGCAGGCATATTCCTAACGCTAAACTGTGCGATTTATTAACACTTGCGAACGCACGGAACCGAGCGCGGTAGCGCCGGGTCAAAGCCAGTTAATAAGCCTGCTACAGAATTAGACCCGGCGCTACCGCGCTCGGTTCCGTGCATCCCGCGTTTTTTATGATGCGTTGGCTGGGAACGGGGTTTCGCGCTAAAATGATTTGCTTTTTTTGAAGACTATGATTACGTGCGATAGGTGCAAAACAGAAAACCTCGATGGCTCGCAGTATTGCGACGAATGTGGCGCGCCCTTGAGACCAAATGGCCGTCCCAATCCCGTGCAGCAACGACCTGCAAAGGGTAACAACGGCAGCCATGCTCCCTCGCCGGAATCGACTGCTGAAGTTGGTGGACGCGTCTCAGCCGGCCTCAGTTATTCAGCGTTACGCGCAACTGCCAAACCGCACGCCCGCCTGGTTATCGAAAAGGGCCGCTCGACCGGAAAGCAGTTTATGTTGAGTGATGTCGAAGCCCAGATCGGACGCTGGGATGCTGACGGCGGCATCTTCCCCGACGTGGATCTCGACACAGACGATCCCGAAGCAAAGGTTTCTCGACGTCATGCACGCATCACTCTGAACAACGGCCAGTACTTTCTTGAGGATCTGGGATCCACAAACGGTACGTTTATCAATCGTGGGAAGAGGTTACCGCCGGGACAGCGCCAGGCGTTATGCGACGGCGACGAAATCATTGTCGGCAAAACTTTTTTGCGCTTCCATATTGTGAAATAGTAGCCTGCTAAGGTAGAGCCGCGTTTTTAGTCTGGATACTGGTAATCGTTAACAAATGTCTGAGTGTCAATCATGTGGGGCGCACATATCGCCTGGCGAGCACTTCTGCGGTAATTGCGGTTCGCAGCTGGTGCCCAGCTCACAGGAGCTGAAGACGCTTGCCGCTAATCCCGGCGACGAAGTCGACCTGCGGCCGCGTGAAGGCCGCCAGTGGGCCAATACGCTCGATGACGAAGCTCCCGTTCACGTTACGGCCGCGCCGGACCAGCCTGAACCTTCTCCAGTAGTGGTGAATGAGGCTTCCGGCAGTCTCGAAACGACGTATGTCGATCCCGAAAGCGTCGAGCCATCCGCTCCACTCTCTTCAAATTCACTGGGCGGCTCGTTCACTGACCACGTCGAGCTTCCAGGCAAGACTGCAACACCGAAAGAAGGCACGACGGGCGGTAAACGTTCGACCGTAAAGCAACTCGCCGCGAACACCGTTTTGAATGGTCGCTACGAGATCGTGCGTCGTATCGGTGGCGGCGGCATGGGCGCGGTCTATCTCGCGAAGGATCGCAATCTCGGCGACGCGCCGCGCGCTGTGAAGGAGATGGTCGAGTCGCACCTCGATCCGTCACAGCATGAAAAAGCGATTGGTGACTTCAAACGCGAGTCGCTGTTGTTGACGTCGCTCGAACATCCTTGCATCCCGACCATCTATGATTATTTCTACGACGAGGCGCTCGGTCGTTTTTATCTCGTCATGAAATATATTTCGGGAGGCGATCTTGCATCGCGAATGCGTTCAGCAGTCGGGGGCAGGCTCGACGAGAAGACTGTTACCGATTGGGGCATGCAAGTCGCGGACGTTCTCGATTACCTGCACTCACGACCAAAGCCGATCATCTATCGCGATCTCAAGCCGGCGAACTTGATGATCGACGGCAACACGGGTCGAGTGATGCTGATCGATTTCGGCATCGCGCGCTGGGTGTCGCAGCAGGAAAAAGGTGTGACTGCGGTGGGCACGATGGGTTATGCGCCGCCCGAGCTGTTCAGTGGTCGAGTACAACCGGCGTCTGATGTTTACAGTCTCGGCGCGACGATGTTTCACCTGTTGACTGGCTCCGATCCGCAGGACAATCCGCTTTTGATTTTTGATTTCATGAAGAACCCGCGACCGCGCCAGATCGCGCCGTCGATCTCGTCCGAGATGGAAATGATCCTGATGCGCTCGGTCGAATATAAACCCGAAGATCGTTTCCGGACTGCGGGCGAGCTGCGAAACGAGCTCGCGATTCATCTCGAAAAGTTGTTGTCTGGACGAGTCAGTTATGGAATGCCCGCGCCGGTATCGGGCATGGAGACGGTGCAGGTGCAAACAGTCTACTGCGGCTTTTGCGGTGGTCGCATTGCTGCTGACGATGTGTTTTGTGCGCACTGCGGCGCGCGACAACCGCTCGCTGGTGTCGGCACGAGCTCGTCGTTGCTGAATACTGTGCGACCGACTGCGAAGCTCGTTGTGGCCGGAACCACCGAGCTCGATGCGTCGTTCATTCTTCAGAAAGACAGCAACTTGCTCGGACGCACGGATCCGCATTCAAACATTTTCCCGGAAATCGATCTTTCGCGATTCGATCCGGAAACGAAAGTCTCGCGACGGCATGCACGCATCTGGCTTGAAGGAGAAACATTTCTCGTCGAGGATCTCGGATCCGTGAACGGCACTGTGATCAACGACTCGGTGCGTCTCGCGCCACGCCAGCCTCGTGTGCTCGATAGTGGCGATAAACTGCGCGTCGGCGAAACGACGCTGCACTTTTTAGTTGGTTAAATAATAGGTCCTAATAGTTTTCGAATGACTGTTGCCCAAGGTTTGCCGCGCTCCCAGGCAAGAGCCCGCACCGCCAGACATGGCGGAGAACGACTCAGAGCCCCATTTCCTCTCCGTTGTGGCGCTCTGCTGATCGACTACATCGCACTCGTTTCTCTGGTGGTGTTAGGCACACTCGTGTCGCGCATGCTCGGTGGTGGCGCGCGTGCTGCGGGCAGCTCTGCCGAAACCGCGGGGATCCTGCTTGCTGTTCTGATGGCCGCAGTGAACCTCGTCGTGATTCCGGGTTTCACCGGCATGACGCTCGGCAAGTGGGCCACCGGCCTGCGCATCGAAAGAAATGACGGCGCTCCTGTGGGCATCGGTCGCGCGGCGTTACGTCATTTCGTTGGTTATCCGCTCTCGTTCGCACTTCTCGGTCTCGGTTTTTTGATTGCTGCGGTGTCCGTGCATGGCAGAGGCTTGCACGATATGATAGCCGGCACCATTGTCGTTCGTGAGGGTTCGATCTAGTTGATACTTCCGTAGCACCGCCCGTGTCTTCAAGCAAAATGACAGAGCTAATAGTTAAGTATCCCGACCGCGCGCCGGACCATTTTCCACTCGGCCGGCTTCGTATAACTATCGGCCGTTCCGCCCGCAACGATCTTTGCATTCCCGATCCGTTTGCCTCACGCGTGCACGCAGAAGTGCGCCGCGAAGGAGACGAGTACATCCTGCAGGATCTCGGTTCCGCAAACGGCACGCTCTACAACGGCGCCACGGTCGAAGGCGCGATACATCTGACCGCCGGCGGACGCATTCAGATCGGAGAGACGGAGATCATCTTTGACGACGGCACGTTTAACTCCGGTTTGGGCGCGACAATGATCACTGACAACTCCGGAACATCACTTCCGGAAGAAACGATCGCGCTCGCCTCAGGGGATAGGACGACATCAGGTTTACTCGAAGCGATCGAAGGCGCACGCACGCAACCGGAAGAGATCGCGTCGTCGACAGTTACAACCGTCACACCCAAAGCGGCGAAGCAAGGCGACTTGCTGGCGCTGATCAGCAAAGTGGGAATCACGTTGCTCGCGTCGGGGACGTTGAATGAGACTCTCGAACAGATCGTGTCGCTCGTGTTTGAGTCAGTGCCTGCGGATCGCTGCCTGATTATGATGCGCGACGAGGGCAGTGAAGACTTGCGCGTCGCGGTGGCGCGGCTGCGCGATCGTGTTGGTGAGGTCGGTGAGATTCGTGTCTCTCGCAACGTGCTGGATGAAGTCGTGATTCGTGGCAAGTCAGTGTTGACGTCTGACGCGCAACACGATCCGCGATTTGCGAGTGGCACGATGGTGTTGCAGGGTGTCAGATCTGTGCTGGCAGTGCCTCTCGGCGTGGCGGATAAAGTGTTTGGCATCATCTACGCCGATTCGCCGATCGCTGAGGGCCGCTTCACTGAAGATCACTTGAAGGTTTTGACCACGCTTGCGTCGGTCGCTGCGATTCGTGTTGAGAATGCGCGTCTCGTTGAAGCTCGACTCGAACGCGAGCGTCTTGAGCGTGAGCTCGCGCTTGCGAGTGAGATCCAGCAGCGCTTCCAACCGACTGCGCCGCCACACGTGAACGGCTACGAGCTACAGGGCATCAGTTTTCCGTGTTACGAGATCGGCGGCGATTACTACGATTTCATCGAGCGCGAAGATGGTCGTTTGGTTATCGCGCTCGGCGACGTGTCAGGCAAGGGAACTGCGGCGGCGCTGTTGATGTCGTCGCTGCATGCTGCGATTCACGCGCAGTCAGCGTCGCACGATTCGCTTGTGGCGACGATCTCCGCGGTCAATCGTTATCTTGCCGACAACATTCCCTCGAACCGTTTTGTGACGCTGTTTTATGCTGAGCTCGATCCCGAGTCGGGGTCGCTCTCGTTTCTGAATGCTGGGCACAATCCGCCGTTGATTGTTCATTCGGCTGGAACTGTCGAGCAGCTTGCGTCGGGTGGTTTGCCGCTCGGGATCAAGCGCGATGCTGAATATCGCGAGGGTCGCACACAGTTGCAGAGCGGCGATGTGCTCGTCATCTATTCGGATGGTGTGACTGAGGCGCAGAGTCCGACTGGTGAAGAGTTTGGCGCGACGCGTTTGTATGAAGTGGTCTCGCGCAACATCGAGGCGTCGGCCGCGGGAATACGCGATCGGATTGAGTCGTCGTTGACGAAGTTTTCGCAGGGCACGAGCGCGGCCGATGACATCACGCTCGTGATAGTCAAAAGGCAGACGTTAGGCAGGATTACAGGATTTGCATGATTAACAAGATATCCTGTTAATTCTGTATCATGGAAACAGATACCGATATTGGCGGACCAGCACATAGATTTCCGCAAACTAATCACTCCGCCATTATCAACGCCCGCAGCGACGACAGTAGCGTCCGGCGTCGCGCCTTCGACACGATTCTCGCGAGCTACTGGAAACCCGCATACAAATACATCCGTCTGAAATGGCACGCAGACAACGAAGACGCCAAGGATCTCACGCAGGGCTTCTTCGCCAGCGCTTTTGAAAAGAATTACTTCGCCACTTACGATGCTCGCAAAGCGAGCTTTCAAACTTACCTGCGCACGTGTCTCGATGGTTTTGTCGCAAACGAACGCAAAGCCGGACAACGACTCAAGCGTGGCGGCGACATAGACCATTACCAGCTCGATTTCGCTGCGGCAGAACATGAGCTTGCCGCGCACGCGTCCTCGACGCTTAGCCCGGAAGATTATTTTCATCGAGAGTGGGTGCGCTGGATGTTTACGCTCGCTCTCGATGCGTTTCGACAACGTTGTGAAGCGTCGGGCCGCACGGTTCACTTTCAACTCTTCGAGCGTTACGACCTGAGCGACGACGAGGTCTCGTATGCATCCCTCGCCGAGGACTTCGGACTTGAACTCGCAACAGTCAACAACTATCTCGCGGCCGCGCGTCGCGATTTTCGTCGCATTGTCCTGGAGAAGCTGCGCGAGATAACGGCTTCGGACGAAGAGTTCCGCACTGAAGCGCGTTCATTACTGGGAGTCGAGTCGTAAATGAGGTGGCTTTCTGACGACAAGTTGAACCGCCTGCGCAGCGTCGTGAGCGAGGCGGAGTTCAGTGCGACGAAGTACACGTTCGTGAAAGAGCTTGGACGCGGCGGGATGGGAGCAGTTTATCTCGCTGAGGATCGTGAGCTTGACCGGCTTGTGGCGATAAAGATACTCAACACACCCGCGCTCACCGAAGATTTAGGCAACCGAATGATTCGCGAAGCGCAGATCATCGCGGGCCTGGAACATCCCGGAATCGTCCCCGTGCATGACGTCGGAACGCTGGCCGATGGTCGAATCTTTTATGCGATGAAATACGTGCGCGGCAGCCGGCTTGATGAGTACGCCGCGCAAGGTGCTTCGTTGCGCGATCGTCTGCGGAAGTTTCAGTCTGTTTGCGATGCGGTTGCCTTTGCACACGCGCACGGCGTCATTCATCGCGATCTCAAGCCCCAGAACATCATGATCGGATCATTCGGCGAAGTGCTCGTCCTCGATTGGGGCGTCGCAAAGATCCGCGACGATCCGCGTTCATCCGCGGTTTATCAAACAGGTGATGGAACAGTCATCGGCACCCGGAATTACATGTCGCCGGAACAAGCCCGCGGCGAAAACGATCAACTCGACGAGCGCGCAGACATTTATTCGCTCGGCGCCGTTCTCTCTTTTCTCCTGAACGATCAACCGAAAGTCAGCAAAGTCGCTAATGCGATTGCAGCGAAAGCGATGGCGAGTGCGAAGGAGAGCCGGTACACGACTGCGTCTGAATTGTCGTCGGATATTGCTCGCTTGCTCGATGCTGAGCCCGTCTCGGCGTATCGCGAAAATGCGTTTGAGCGAGTGAGCCGTTGGGTTGGCAAGAACCGCTTTCTGGTCCTGCTGGTGCTCGCTTACCTGCTGATGAGAATTTTTTTGATTTTTACTTCTCGGAGTTAAAGATTTCTCGACAGACGTTTAATAGAACAACAGAACGATCTGATAAAGGAGAAAAACGATGTCCAAGCCCCTGATTGGAGTAATTCTCGGCGCCGTCCTCGGCGTCATCGACGGTCTGACGGCATGGTTCACGCCGGCCGTGAGAAATGAGCTTTTCGGGATCGTGATTGGTTCCACGATCAAAGGAATCATCGCCGGCATCGCGATCGGCTTCTTCGCGAAGAAGTTTCACTCGTTGCCGATCGGGATCTTATTTGGCGTGCTGGTGGGCGCCTTCCTCGCGTGGCTCGTGGCGTTCATGCAGGGCGGTTATTACTTCGAAATCATCCTGCCGGGCACCCTCGTCGGGCTCATCGTCGGCTTCGCGACGCAAAAGTACGGCACGCCCGTTGAGGCCAACTAAGAGGTAACACGGATAACACGGATTTATTTCTGATCAGCGCTGATCCGTATTTAAAATCCGTGTTATCCGTGGCTAATCACTCGGCTTGCCTTGCAGCAGCGGCTCTGACTTGAGCGTCTGTGGTCCATTCTCGTTACAGATCGCAAACGATGAGCCTTCATACATCGTCACTCCCGCAAACTCACCCTTTGCATTCAAAATGTAGAAGTTGATTCCGAAGTTCGGCAGTCCGCGGCTGTTAAGCAATCTCTTCTCGACCGTGTTGTTCTTGATCCGGTTCAGCACTTCCATACCGGCGTCTTTCGGATGCGCGCCGCGTCGCATTTCCTCAACGATCACAAAAGAGCAGAGATTGAAGAGATTTGCTTCACCACGTCCGGTCGAGCCCGCTGCGCCGACTGAGCCGTCGACATACAGGCCCGCGCCGAGGATCGGAGAATCACCAAGCCGTCCGGGAATTTTCCACGCGAGTCCACTCGTAGTCGTGACGCCGCAGATCTCACCGCGCGAGTTGATGCCGTCACAGTTGATCGTGCCGTGCAGGTTTTCTTCGCGTAGCTTTCCTTCCGCCAGCATTTCGAGCGCGACGCGATGACCAACTTCCGCGCGCTTCTTGGGATCGAGATAGTGTTGTGGATCTGAGCGTCGTTTCCACTCGAGCCACTGTTTGCGCGAATTCTCAGTGTTGAGATCGTCTTCGATCTTGAATCCCATGTTGCGCGCGAACTCCTGCGCGCCCTTGCCCACGATGAGGTGGTGATCGGTTTCTTCCATCACCGCCCTGGCGACGAGCGACGGCGTCCGCACGCCCTCCAACGCGCCCACGGCGCCCGCGCGTTTCTTCGGCCCGTGCATCACTGAAGAATCGAGTTGGACCACGCCCTCAGCGTTCGGCAACCCGCCATAGCCGACACTATCATCGAGCGGATCGAGCTCGACGATATTTACGCCCGCAATCACCGCATCGAGCACATCCGCGCCCCCGGTGATCATCGTGAACGCCTTCTGCACCGCCGTCACATTTCCACCATTCTTAAATCGATTCCCATTAGCAGATGCAATCACCAGCGGCTTCACAGTGCTCTGCTGCAAGATAGTCGGGAAACCGGAAACATCGTTGGCGGCAGCCAAAGCCAACCCTGCTACGGCTCCGTTGCGCATGAAATCGCGGCGTTTCATTCTTTTGCTCATGGGTTCTCCTGTTCAAAGTTTAGAGTTCAAGCTTTAGCTTGCTAGCGATCCCACTTCCTGCCGTAATCCAGAATTGGGTACTGTATCCACAACTCTAAAGCACGCGGGCGACCAACCATTTCGATAAATTCGCTGGCGCTTGACCAGGGCCAGTCCTGCCAATGATCAACGTACCCGTGATGTACGGGATTGTGATGGACGTAATTCAGTGTTGCCCAAAAATGACGCTCAGATTTGATAGCTCGCTCAAAACAATTATGCCAAACCTTGCGTCCGCGAGTGTTGTCCTCTGAGTTCCAAATGAAAGAAGAGCGTCCATGAAACTGCCCCAAAGCGTGGCGCAATTCTTTAATTTGGGCTGTCTTGACTACCGCATGGTAATGATTGGGCAGAATACACCAGGCATATAAGGATCTACAAAAGTTGTTACAAACTTGGAGCAGTCCTTTTTCACATTCAGTTAGACGTTCAGGATTTTGACCAATGATAGAAGCGTGCTCGTAGCAAGCAGACGAAATCAGATATTGGTGAACTCCATCAAAATCCAAATGTGGTGGTGAGTGCCACGGTAATTTTCGCGCGCGGCGGATTTTGAGGGTTTGCTGCCTTTCTTCATTTGTCAGTTTCCGCCAATCATACATCAGGATGTGAGGTTCCTTCGCGCAACAAGCTAAAGCTTGAACTCTGAACTCTGCTTCAGTGACTAACTCTCAAGTGCTTCTTTAATTCTCTCAGCGGTTTTGGGGCCGATGCCGTCGACCAGGTCGAGGCCGCCGCCTGCTACGAACGTTTTCATATCCGGGAGGGATGAGACTTTGAAGCGCTGGTGGAGCAGCGCCGCCGTCTTGGGGCCGATGCCGGGAATTTCCAGAAGATCGAGCACGGTTTCCGGGGTCTCGGCCGTGAGTCGCTCCCAGGCGTCGAAAGTTCCCTTCGTCAGTAGCTCAATAACTTTGCCCGCGATCGCTTTGCCCACACCCGGAATTTCCTGCAAGCCCGTAACGCCTTCCTGATCTGCAATCTCTTTTAGCGACTTGGGCCACACCTCGATCGCTTCGGCTGCGTTACGATAAGAGCGCAGGCGAAATGGATCGTCGCCGCGAACTTCCATCAACGCGGACAGACGATAGAACCGGCGGGCAATTTCCTTGTTGTCCATTGATTTCGCTTAGTCTAACTTCGCTGGCGGAGTAATATCAAAGGCATGGACATAAAAAGACGACAGCTTCTGGCAGGCATTTCCGTTGCGGGCGCGGGAGTTTTAGTTAACGCCTGCCGTAGTAACACACAAACGCGCAGCGGCGGCGCCACGAATGATGAAAACAAAAGCGAAGCGGCCGCGCCGGGAGAGGCGGAGCCGATCGAGGTGACTGCGGCTGAGGACTTGATGCGGGAACACGGAATTCTGCGACGCGCTCTGCTGGTCTACCAGGAGTCGGCCGTCCGCTTGCGGCAGGATGCGGCATCGGTACCGCCCGATGCGCTTGAAAAAACGGCGAACCTGTTTCGTGTGTTTGGAGAGGAGTATCACGAGAAGAAGCTGGAAGAGGTTTTCATCTTTCCGGCTTTGAAAAAGACGCCGAACGCGGCGACGCAGTACGTCGATATATTGTTGGCCCAGCACGTGCGCGGACGCGAGATCACGGATTACCTCTTGTCGATCTCACAGGCGGAGCGGATTGCGTCGAACAGTGTCGAGCCGCTGGCGAAGGCATTGGAGTCGTTTGTGCGCATGTACGAGCATCATGCGGCGATTGAAGACACGGTTGTGTTTCCGGCGTGGAAGGCTGCGGTCGGCGGCAATGAGCTGGATGCGTTGGGAGAGAAGTTTGAAGAGATCGAGCACGAGCAGTTTGGCAGCGATGGATTCGAGACGGCGCTGAAGCGGATGGAAGAGATCGAGGAGAGTCTCGGGTTGTCGAACCTGGATATGTTTACAGCGCCCGCCCCACCTCGATAAGACCATCCACAGATTACGCAGATTTTAAAAACATCTGTGTAATCTGTGGATGTACTTTACTTTTCCTCACGTACGAACGACAATGCGCTACCCCTCAAAGCGGACGGAGGGCCTCACACGCTCCCAGGGCACCTCAAACCTCAACCTCTATCCTAAGGAGCAAACAATATGACCTTCATAGAATTTGCTGACGAGCCCAGTCAGGAAGAACGCATCAACAAACTACGCGCTGAATTGGAAAAACTCGGGGGCAACACGTCTACACTCGAGGCGATGCCCGCTGACATGGAAGAAGAATTCCTGCGGCACGTACTCGAATACGAAACCGCCGAACAGATTAGCCTGCTGCGCCTGCTCGAGAATGCCGGGTTGGAAGTGCCGGCGCCTGAGACGCTCGACGACGGTGCGTTGAAGATCAAGCTGAAAGAGATCGTCGATCGCATGGCGTCCCTGGGGGCTTATATTCTGCATACGAATCATCTCTCGGATCGCGATTTGTACGAGTATCTTTACCACGACGCGCTGCGTGAAGAGACGGTGCTGTTTCCCGAGAATCCGAGCTACGCTTACATGATCGATCTGACAGGAAGTGGCGGCGAAGACGACAACCAGACGTATTTGAAATACTACGCGGATGAGGAGTATCGAAGGCAGTGGGCGCACGATTGGCCCGACGATCCGATGCCCGAGCACGAGGAGCCGCCCTTCGATCGGGATCGGTTCCTGCCACAGTCACCGGTGGGGTAAATCGTTTTGCCACAGATTACACGGATTTTCACTGTAGATCTGTGTAATCCGTGTAATCCGTGGCTCAAGTTAAGCGACGACCATGGTGCCGGTGCCTTTGTCCGTGAAGATTTCGGACAGGAGGGCATTGCGTTTGGTGCCACTGATGATGTGTGCGCTGTGAACGCCGCGCTCTAACAAGACGATGATGCTCTGGAGTTTCGGGATCATTCCACCCGAAGCCGAGCCATTGCTGATCAACTCACCGGCTTCGGTGGCGGTGACACGGGATAACTTTGTCTGCGGATCGCCCGGCGTCAGGTAAATTCCGTCGACGTCGCTGAGCAGGATTAGTTTCTCGGCCTGTAGCTGAACGGCGATCTCAGCGGCGATCGTGTCGGCATTGATGTTGAAGACCATGCCTTCATTGTCGGCGCCAAGCGACGAGATCACCGGCAGGTAGCCGTGATCCAGCAAGACAGTTAATAGCCGTGCATTGATCTGGACCACGTCACCGACGAACCCGAAATCGACTTTATCGCGCACGCCTGTTTCGCGGTTTAGGATCTCTTTCGGTGGGCGTTTTTCCGCGTGGACGATGTTGCCGTCTACGCCCGACAGTCCGACGGCTTCAATGCCGCGCTGGCGGAGTGCCGCAAGAATGTCTGTATTGATCTTTCCGGCAAAGATCATCTTCGCCATTTCGAGTGTGGCGTCGTCAGTGACGCGCCGGCCTTCGATGATCGTCTGCTCGATTCCGAGTTTCTTCGCGAGCTCGCTGAGCTGTTTGCCGCCGCCGTGAACAACACAGATGCGAATACCGACCTGGTGCAACAGCGCGAGTTCCTCGGCGATTGAAGTGAGATTCTCCTGATCTTCCGTGACCTTGCCCGAGAGTTTGACGACAAACGTCTGTCCCTGGAAGCGCTGGATATAAGGCAACGCCTCGCGCAGCAGGTCCAAACGAAGCTGATGGTCGACAATCGCTTTGGTCTCGCGCATGGTCTAACCTCCGAACCTTGCCAGTATCGCTTTCTGCACGTGCAGACGATTCTCAGCTTCGTCGATCACGACGGAAGCTGGCGAATCGATCACGGCATCAGTCACGATCACGTTTCGTCGCACCGGCAAACAGTGCATGAAGATGCCACCTTTTGTGCGCGACATTTTTTCTTCGTCGACGATCCACTTGCTGCGGTATTGCGTCCGCGTCGCAATGTCCTGATCGGTGTTACCGTAGAACTGTTTCGACCCCCAGCTCTTCGCGTAAATAACGTCCGCGCCAGAGAAAGCGGAATCGATGTCGTTTGTAATCTCAACGCGCGGGCCTAAACTCTCGATCAGCTCTTCATCGAGATCGTAGCCGGGTGGGTGCGCGATGACGAGATCGTGGCTCATCTGCGCCGCGGCGAGCGCGAAACTGTTCGGCACGGCCATCGGCAAAGGCTTCGGATGCCAGGCCCACGTGAGCACGACGCGCTTAGGTGATGGCCCAAGCTTCTCTCGAATCGTCATCATGTCAGCCAGCGATTGACAGGGATGGTGCATCGCGGATTCAAGATTAATGATCGGAACCGACGCATACTGCGCAAACGCATTAAGGATCGGATCGGTCCGCTCTTCTTCCCAGTTCTTTAACGCCGCGAAAGTTCGCACGCCAATCGCGACACAATATCGCTCAAGCACGCGCACAAACTCGGCGACGTGCTCAGTCTTGTCGGAGTCCATCACCGCGCCAGCTCGATGCTCCAGCGTCCAACTCGTCCCACCGGGCTCAAGCACCACAGCGTTACCACCCAACTCATAAATCCCCACCTGCATCGACGCGCGCGTCCGCAGACTCGGATTGAAAAACACGAGCGCCACAGACTTCCCCGCGAGGGGCTTCGAAACATCCTCACCACGTTTGAATCGCAGCGCAGATTCCAACAATGCTTCGATCTGCTCCCGCGTCATGTCCAGCGTGCTGATCATCCGTGAAAATCCGTGGCTAAAACAAACTCGTCAACGTGCTCCTCGGTCAGACACAACGGCGGCAACAACCTCAGCACTTTCGGATCGCTCGACGTTCCCGTAATAATCTTCCGCTCAAGCAATCTTTTGTGAACTGCCGCCGCATTCTCCTTAAACTCAATCCCCAACAAAAATCCTAACCCATGCACAGCCTCAACAATTTCAACCTCACGCAAACGCGCACGTATATACGCCTCAACACGCCGCACATTCTCCAGCATGCGATCTTGTTCGATCGCTTCGAGCGTCGCCGTGACAGCCGCCATCGCCAGCATTCCGCCGCCAAACGTCGTGCCGAGATCGTTCTCTTTAATATGCGAAGCAATCGTGTCGGTCACCAGACACGCGCCGACAGGGACACCGCTGCCGAGCGACTTCGCGAGCGTCACGACGTCAGGCACAACACCTCCGCCCGCGTCACTGCCAGCGAAGAACCATTGCCCAGTGCGGCCCACACCAGTCTGCACTTCGTCGTAAATCAGCGCGATACCGCGCTCGTCACACAACGTACGTAGCGCAATATAAAACTCAGGTTGGGCCATGCGAACACCGGCCATCGACTGGATCGGCTCGAGCATGATCGCCGCGACAGTATCGTCTGCGAGTGCGCGTACGGATTCCACATTGCCAAACTCGGCTACGAGGTGTCCGGGCACGTTTGGTTTTCCGAGCTCGCGATACTTGCCGAGAAACGTCGCGCTGATCGCGTCAGCAGTGCGTCCATGAAAGCCGCCGGAGAAGGTAATGATTTTCTCGCGACGCGTGGCCATGCGCGCCATTCGCATCGCGTTCTCGTTTGCTTCCGTGCCGGAGTTACAGAAGAAAGTCTTAGTCAGCGGATCAGGAGCGATTGAAACGAGCTTCTCCGCGGCACGCGCACGCGCGCTCGAATAGACGAGGTTTGAGTAGAACAGCAGCTCGCCCGCCTGTTTGCATAGGGCATTGACGACGTGCGGATGACAGTGACCTGTGCCCGCCACTGCGTGACCACCATAGAGGTCGAGATACTTGTCGCCGTCGCTCGTGTAGATCCAGACACCCTCGCCGCGCTCTGCGGAGATGGGCATCTTTTTGTACGTAGCGAGTTGAAACTGGTCTTCGTTTGTCATGATTAAAGCCATCCACAGATTACACAGACTCTTTAACAATGTCTGTGTAATCTGTGGATGGTTTTATGGGTTTGTTCCCACTAAGAGCAAGCCGGTTTTTTCCTCCACGCCAAACATCAAGTTCATGTTTTGCACGGCCTGGCCGGCGGCGCCTTTAACCAGGTTATCGATCGCGGAGAAGACCACGAGCTGTTTGCCACGCGTTGCGAATCCGATGTCGCAGAAGTTCGTTGTCTTCACCCAGTTGATGTCGGGCGAGCCGTTCACGAGGCGCACGAAGAATGATTCGCGATAGAAGTCCGCGAAGATCTTGCGCAACTCTGCTTCGGCTGTCTCAACTTTGCTTTCCGCGTAAATGGAGGCAAAGATGCCACGCGCGACCGGCAGCGAGTGGGTCATGAACACAAGCTCGCTGGTCCAATCACCGACGTGCGCGAGCTCCTGTTCGATCTCGGGAACGTGCTGGTGCGTGAAAGGCTTGTACGCGTAGAACGAAGTCATTCGCTGCGGATGGTGTGTGTTCGCTGCGGCTTTCGCGCCCGAGCCTGACGATCCGGTCTTGGCATCGACCACGACGCGGCCGTTGAGCAACCCGTTCGCGACGAGTGGTGCGAGCCCCAACAATGTCGCTGTAGCAAAGCAGCCGGGGTTGGCAATCAAGCGCGCATCGCGAATCGCTTCGCGGTTGGTTTCAGTCAAACCGTAAACAAACTCCGCCTGCGCGTGCATCGCCGTGTGCGGTTGTTTGTAGTGCTTCTCGAAAACGCTCTGATCGCGGAGCCGGAAGTCTCCCGAGAGATCGATCGCTTTAACGTTTGCAGGCAGGCGTGGAACGATATCCATCGCCTGCCCGTGCGGGAGCGCGAGAAAAACACAGTCGATGTCGCTGAGATCTTCCGGATCTTTGATGAAGCTCAGATTCGTGAGGCCGTTCAGGTTGCGATGAACTTCGCCGACCGACTTACCCGCCTGCTCGTTAGCAGTAACGAAAACAATCTCAACGTTCGGATGGAACAGCAGCACACGCAGCAACTCCGAGCCGCCATATCCCGACCCGCCAAAAATTCCAACACGAATCTTGCCTTGCTGTTTCATTAACCAAATCTTTCACTAGAACACGATCTGAAAAAAGAACAAGTCCGGAAGGGTGGCTTGCCCCCGCTCTCCCACCAGCGGGGGCAAGCCCCTCTTCCTGACTTGTTCTAGACAGAGACGCTCACACCAACCTGGCTTGCTGCTACTCTGTCCATGACGATCTCAAACAGCGCGTTGCCGTCACGGCGGGCATTCGCAGCGGGCACATCGAACTGCGTTCTGATGTAATCCTCACCCATCGTCGAATCCGTGACCGACCCCGAGATCACATCAACTTCAACACCGCGCCGCCGTAACAACTCGATACCACCCCACGCACCGACATAATCAGACGCACAAAACACAATGGCCGCAGTCGCGTCGAGCAGCTCAAAGTCTGCCAGCACAGTATCAACCGAATAGCCACCGAGAATTCCGTCACCTAACTCAATCACGATCAAATCGGGATGCACTTCGTTGAGCCGCGCGATGATGGCCTTTGCTGACGGCGCGAGGTCGTCGATGTCGACCGTCGATGGGAGGCCACAATCGAGAAAACTCGCCGTAGAAACAGCGCCGTGGTCCGCCATGTTCAACGTGTCGCGCAGGCACGCAACGCCGGAAAGCTTTCCTGCCGCAACCCGTAACCCCGCCCGCGTGGCCTGTTTGATGAGCTCAGTGGCAGCGTAAGTCTTACCGCTGTTCATGCTCGTACCCGCGATCATCACGATGGGCGCACTGTCACCGAGCGTTGTTCGCGGTGGTAAAGCCGCATCCGCGATGTTTTGCACGCGACCCGTTTCATCGCAGACGAGTCCAATCACTTCGAGCTTGATCGCATCGCCAAGACTCGAATGATGTCCGGTGCAAAGGCCCATCACGCCACCCATGTTCAGCAAATGAAGCTCCTCACCACTTCGCAGCGACGCAGGCACATCGCCCACAAAACCTTTCAAGGCGCGCCGCCGGCCAAGCACACCCAGTAACAGGTCACCCGGATTAATCTTCGCGAGACGACCAGTCGGCAGCTCGAGCATGTTGTACGTCGCGCTGTCAGTGAGCGCGCGCACAACGACAACGTCGCCAGCTTTCGTTGACTCAGAGCTGGAGACAAGCGCGACGGTTTTCGCGAGCGCGAGCGGTGATGTTGCCGAACCGATCTTGTCGACGTCGATGACGTTGATATTTGTGCTCATCGTTCACCTCCCAATCTGAGTCGCAGCGCGTTGAGCTTGATGAAACCCTCCGCGTCGCGCTGGTTGTAAACCGTGTCAGCCTCGAACGTGGCCACCTTCTCGTCGTAAAGCGAATTCGGCGAGCGACGCCCGACTACGATCGCATTTCCACGAAAGAGCTTTAGACGAACATCGCCGCTCACAGTTGCCTGAGTGTCGTCGATCATTTTTCGCATCAGCTTGAACTCAGGCGCGAACCAGAAACCGTAATAGACGTTCTCCGCAAACTTCACACCGAGCGAGTCTTTCAAATGCGCCACTTCGCGATCGAGTGTGATCGACTCAAGCGCACGATGCGCGACTTGCAGGATCGTGACGCCCGGCGTCTCGTACACGCCGCGCGACTTCATACCGACAAAACGATTCTCAACAACATCGATGCGTCCGATGCCATGCTCTCCGCCGAGCTTGTTCAGCGTTTCGAGCAGCATCACGGGATCCATTTGCTTGCCGTCGATCGCGACCGGCTCGCCTTTGACGAACGAGATCTCGATGTACTGCGCTTCGGCGCGCGCCTTCTCAGGCGAGCGCGTGAGCTGAAAAATATTCTCTGGTGGCTCGGCCCAGGGGTCTTCGAGGATTCCGCCTTCGTAAGAGATGTGCATCAGATTCGCGTCGGTCGAGTAAGGCTTCTCGGCCGTCGCGGTCACGGGAATGTGGTAATCCCTGGCATAAGCGATCAGGTCCATGCGACCTTTGAAGTCCCACTCGCGCCACGGAGCAATGACTTTGATGTCCGGCTGAAGCGCGTAATACGTCAGCTCAAAGCGCACCTGGTCGTTGCCTTTGCCGGTTGCGCCGTGTGCGACAGCGTCAGCGCCTTCTTTGCGCGCGATCTCGATCTGGTGTTTCGCGATCACGGGCCGGGCGAGGGAAGTGCCCATCAGATACACGCCTTCGTACACCGCATTCGCTTTGACCGCGGTGAAAACGTAGTCGCGCACAAACTCTTCGCGCAGATCTTCGACGTAGAGTTTCGAAGCGCCACTCGCCAATGCTTTCTCTTCGAGTCCCGCGAGCTCCGCGCCCTGGCCCACGTCAGCGCAGTAGCACACGACTTCGCAGTTGTACTGTTCCTCCAGCCAGCGGAGCATGACTGACGTGTCGAGCCCACCAGAATATGCCAGCACGATTTTCTTGATATCCGTCTTCATCAGTGTTCCCCGAAAATTTTCCAAATCTCCTTCACTGCCGCGCGCTGCGACTTCGTGTCCCGCACGGCGATGAAGATCGTGTCTTCACCGGCAATCGTGCCGACGATTTCCGCGATGGCTGCGGCGTCGATCTCGACAGCGACTGCCGAAGCGAGGCCGGGAACAGTGCGCGCGATTACCAGACTGTCGCCCGCCTGGTCTAAACTCACGAGGCCACGGGCAGCCCCGCCGTTCGTGCGCGGCAAGGTGTAATGGCCGTGATGTTTCACGACGCCGAGCTCTTCGAGATCGCGCGAGACACTCGACTGCGTAGCGGGCACGCCCGCATGCTCAAGCAACGCGCGCAAGTCTTCCTGCGTGCCAACCGGCGTGGCTTGGATCAGGCCCAGTATCTTCTGTTGCCGTTCACGTTTATTCATTTCATTTGCATAAACAATGCATAGATGCATAAACTAGCATGTGCGTTGGCAGACCGTCAAACTTTGCGAGGGAGGAATTCATGTCGGAGTCGAAAAAACTTTGGGGTGGTAGATTCGCAGGCAAGATCGATCCGGGCTTCGCTGAGTTCAACAACTCTTACCGCTTTGATCGCAGGCTGTTCGAAGCGGACGTGACTGCCAGCATCGCTTACTGCCAGGCCCTCGAAAATGCGCGTGTGATCACGACGGAAGAAGGCACTCAGATCCGAGAGGCCCTTAACACGATCCTCAAAGACGGCGCCGATAAAGTTCATTCCGCTGAAGACGTGCACTCATTCGTCGAAGCCCATTTGATCGAAATGATCGGCGATGTCGGTCGCAAGCTGCACACCGGGCGCAGCCGCAACGATCAAGTCGCAACAGACTTTCGACTCTGGCTGCGCGGCTCGATCGACGAGCTCAACGAAACCATTCGCGATGCACAAACTTCTATGCTCGACTTCGCCGAAGCAAATCGCGACGTCGTCATTCCCGGATACACGCACATGCAACGCGCGCAACCGGTGTTGCTGGCCCACTGGTGTCTCGCGTACGTCGAGATGCTTAAACGCGATCGCGAGCGACTGGAGGAAGTGCGTCGTCGTGTGAACGTGATGCCCCTCGGCTCTGCGGCGCTGGCGGGCACGTCGTTTCCGATTAATCGCGAGGAATTAGCGACTGCCTTAGGTTTCCAAGGAGTTTCGCGCAACAGTCTCGACGCGGTGAGCGATCGCGATTTCGCGGTGGAGTTTTTGAGTGCGTGCTCGTTGATCATGGTCCACCTGTCGCGAGTCGCCGAGGACATTATTCTTTACGCGACCAGTGAGTTCGGGTTTTTCCAGCTCGGTGATGCGATCGCGACCGGTTCCAGCCTGATGCCGCAGAAGAAGAATCCCGACTCGATGGAGCTCGTGCGCGGTAAGGCCGGACGTGTGTTTGGAGACCTGATCACCTTGCTCACCACGCTGAAGGGATTGCCGCTCGCATACAACAAAGACATGCAGGAGGACAAGGAGGCGGTGTTTGATGCGTTCGATACGACCTCCGCGAGCCTGCGTGTGACGGCTACGGTTTTGAGGAATATCGATATTGATAAAGAGCGAGCGGCTGCCGCGGCGACGAGTGGTTACATGAATGCGACTGAGCTCGCGGACTACCTGGTGCGGAAGGGAATGCCGTTCCGTGAAGCGCACGAGGTGGTTGGGAAGATCGTGATGCGTGCCATTGAGGCAGGGAAAGAGCTGGAGCAAATGGATCTCACCCAGTTCTCAGCGTTGATCGGGCAGGATGTGTATGAGGTGTTATCGGTTGAGACGACGTTGAAGGCTAAGAGTCAAATTGGGGGGACGGCGCGTGAAGTTGTTGATAAAGCCCTGAACGCGGATCAGACGGAGTTAAGACAAGATCAGCGCTGATCGAAAGGCTGGATGGTTTCCTGGTAGATGGACTTGAGATCTTCGAGCTTTAAGACGACCGCGGGTTTCACGGCGTTGCGATTTGCGTCCATGCTGATCACGCCGGTTACGCCGTTGAAATTTTTTGTTTGTGAGAGGGCCTCGCGCAGCTTGTCGCCGTCGCTTGATCCGGTGCGTGCGATTGCCGCGAACAAGATTCGCGCGGCGTCGTAGGCAAGGGCCGCGTGAGCATCAGGCAACAGGTTTCCGTAGCGCTGCTTGTACAATTCCACAAACTGCTGAATTTCCGGTGACGGATTATCAGCCGAGTAGTGCGTCGAGATGTACGCGCCGTTCAACGCGTCACCACCGATCTGCCAGAGCTCAGGTGCATCCCAGCCATCGCCACCGAGCAGCGCCTGCGTCAAGCCGATCATGCGCGCCTGTTTCGCGATGAGCGCGACGTCGCCGTAGTAACCCGGAATGTAAATCACGTCAGGCTCAGCCGAGCGGATCGTGCTTAGCTGTCCTTTGAAATCCGCATCACCCTGCGTGTATGTCTGCTCGCTCACAATTATTCCGCCGAGCCGTCCAAAGCTGAGCTTGAAATAGTCGGTCAACCCTTTGCTATAAGTAGAGTTGAAGTCTGTAAGAATCGCGGCCTTCTGCGCTTTGAGTGTGTTGACCGCGAAGCTCGCCATCACTTCGCCCTGAAATGTATCGACGAAACACGCGCGGAAAATGTAGTTGCCTGTCTGGGTCACAGCGGGATCAGTCGATGACGGCGAGATCAACGGAATGTGCGAAGCCTGTGCTTTCGGAGCAGCAGCGCGACTGTTGCCGGACGTACCGCCCGCGATGATGGCGACGACTTTATCCTGATCGACGAGTTTGGCGGTGAGTCGTGCTGCTTCTTCAGGACTGCCTTTGTCGTCTTCGATCACGATATCGATCTTCCGGCCGTTGATGCCGCCCGCCTGATTGATTTCAGACGCGGCCATCAGCACGCCGTTGATTGCTGACTGTCCGAAGTTGAATGTCGGTCCAGTGAGATCACCGAAGTAACCGATCTCGATCGTGGTGCGGTTTGGTGCGGCATTGTCTTCGGCCGGTCTGCTACATGAGAAGGCGAGTGCCAGTACGACGATGACGGTGGGGAGCACTGCTGTTCGCAGCTTGTGAGATTTACTCACCAAGATAGGCTTCTTTGATCCGGGGATCGTTGGCCAGGTCTTTTGATGGACCTTCCATCACTATTCTTCCTGTTTCGAGCACGTAAGCGCGATCGGAATGCCCGAGCGCGGCGTGCGCGTTCTGTTCGACCAGGAGAATCGTCGTCCCTTTGCTTTTGATTTCGTCGATAGCTTGGAAGATCGTATGGACCACGAGCGGCGCGAGCCCGAGTGACGGCTCGTCGAGCAGCAGCAATCGTGGATTCGACATCAGCGCGCGTCCCATTGCGAGCATCTGTTGCTCGCCGCCCGAAAGCGTTCCAGCTTTCTGTGCTTCGCGCTCTTTAAGACGCGGAAACATCTTGAAGGCACGCTCCATGTCGGCGGCGACGGCGCGTTTGTTATTGTTCAGATACGCGCCCATCTGAAGATTTTCACGCACCGAAAGATTCGCGAAGACGCCGCGACCTTCCGGCGACATCGAGATGCCGCGCGCGACGAGTTTGTGTGTCGGCTTGCCGCTGATGTCCTCTTCTTCGAAAGTGACCCTGCCGCTGCGTGGCTGGAGCAGGCCGGTGATGGTGCGCAGCGTGGTGGTTTTGCCGGCGCCATTAGCGCCGATCAGCGTGACTACTTCGCCTTGTTGGACGTGAAGCGAGATGCCGGTCAGGGCCTCGATCGCGCCATAGTTAACGGAAACGTTGTCGAGTGAAAGCATGGGTCTTATGTTCAGAGTTCAAGCTTTAGCTTGATGGTCCGGAATAGCGAGCAACCTAAAGGTTGAACTCTGAACTAATCTCCTAAGTACGCTTCGATCACTTTCGGATCGTTCTTAATCTCCTGCGGCAGGCCGAGCGCGATGGATTTGCCGTAGTCAACAACCTGAATTCGCTCGCACACGCCCATCACGACCTTCATGTTGTGTTCGACGAGCAGGATCGTCAGTCCAAAGCGATCCCTAATCTGTTTTATCAGGTGCATTAGATCTTCCTGCTCGGACGGATTCATGCCCGCGGCCGGCTCGTCGAGCAGCAGCAACTGTGGTCGCGTTGCGAGCGCGCGCACGATCTCGAGTCGTCGCTGCGAGCCGTACGGCAAGCTCGTGCCGCCTTCATCACACACACGCGCCAGGTCGAAGATCTCAAGCAACTCGAAACAGTAATCACGATGCTTCTTCTCATCCTGGCTAAACCGCGGCGTGCGCAACACGGCGTCAAAAAGCTTTTGGCCCATGTGAATGTGGCAGGCCGTCATGACGTTATCCAGCACTGACATGCTCGGAAACAGTCGAATGTTCTGGAACGTGCGCGAGATACCGCGCGCAGCGATTTGATAAGGACGCAGACCGTCGATGCGTTGACCGTTGAAATGGATCGTGCCGGAGGTTGGCTCGTAAACGCCGGTGAGCAGGTTGAAGATCGTCGTCTTGCCTGCGCCGTTCGGACCGATGAGACCGAAGATCTCGCCTTTCTTCACGGCCATGTCGAGCTCGTTGACCGCGCAGAGCCCGCCGAAACGGATCGTCGTCTTGTCAGTCTTCAATACGAAGTCGGAACCGTTCGCGCTCACCGCGGATTTTCACCTCCAACTGAGGTTTCACTCTGCGTGGCTGAGCTGGCAGTGCCACTCGGGCCTTCGGTAAGCCTGCGCAAACGTTTGCGGAATCCTTTGAATGCATCGGAAGAGCCGAGCAGTCCCTGCGGCCGCGTGATCATCAGGATGATCAGCAGCAGCGAATAGATCACCATGCGATACTCGGCGAAGCCTCTTAAACCCTCCGGCAGGATCGTCAACACGATCGCGCCGATTACTGAACCTACGATCGATCCCAGACCGCCGAGAATGATCATGATCAGAAATTCGAACGATTTGATGAACTCAAACGACTTCGGATTGAGATAACCATCGAAGTGGGCCAGCAATGCACCACCCGCGCCGGCCATCGCCGATGAGATCACAAACGCCATCACTTTGTAGCGCGTGGTGTTGACGCCCATTGCTTCCGCCGCCAGCTCGTCTTCACGAATCGAGATGAGCGCGCGTCCGAAGGCGGAGTTAACGATATTGTAAACGACCACGATCGTCAGTACCGCGATGAGGAAGATCCAGAAGAAGCTCTTCACGATGGGAATGCCGGAATACCCGCGCGCGCCGCCGACAGCCTCGATGTTGTTGAGAAACACGACGATGATCTGGCCGAAACCGAGTGTGACAATCGCGAGATAGTCGCCGCGCAAACGCAACGACGGAATACCGACCGCGAGACCCGCAATACCGGCAATAGCCGCGCCGATGAGTGTCGTTAGCGCCAGTGCAACCACCCAACCGAGCTTTCCGCCGCCAAGCGAATTGGCGAGGCTTGTTCCGTAGTTGACGGAAAAGTAGGCGGCCGAATAAGCGCCGACGGCCATGAAGCCTGCGTGACCGATCGAAAACTGACCGGTGAAACCGTTGATGAGATTCAGTGAAACGGCCATCGTGATCGAGATGCCGCAGAGCATCAGGATACGCGTGTAGTAAGGATTGATGAGGCCCGCCTGGAAGACGAAATCCAACCCAAAGAGGATGCCTATAACGATCAGGCCGAAGATGAGATTGCGAAGATACCGAGGCATATCAATCCTATCCACACATTACGCCGATTACACGGATTCTTTCCAGCTGTGTAATCTGTGGATGGGTTTAGACTTTCTCCTGAGCGACCGTACCGAGAAGTCCGGAAGGTCGGAAAAGTAGTATCAAGATCAGTATCGCAAATGCGACTGCGTCTTTGTAAGTGGGCGACAGGTAACCGACGACCATCGTCTCAGTAATTCCGATCAGCAAACCGCCGAGCATCGCGCCGGGGATGTTGCCGATGCCGCCGAGCACAGCAGCGACGAAAGCCTTCAAGCCGACCAGAATACCCATCAACGGATCGATACGCGGAATACGAATCGCAACCAGCACGCCCGCAGCGGCTGCAAGCGCCGAGCCAAGTGCGAACGTGAACGAGATGATGCGATCCGTGTTGATGCCCATCAACTTCGCCGACTGTAAGTTGAATGACACTGCACGCATTGCTCGTCCAGTCTTCGTCCGGTACACAATCCACTGCAACGCGATCATCAACGCCAGCGCGATGACCAGCACGATTACGTCCGCGCTGTTTATACTCGCGCCGCCCACCAGATCGATGTTGCGTTTGCGGAAGAGCTCGGGGAAAAACTTCGGCTCCGCACCGAAAACTACCTGGCCACCATTTTCAAGCAACAGCGAAACGCCGATCGCGGTGATCAGGGCGGTCAGTCGCGAGTACTTGCGGACCGGGCGATACGCGAGACGCTCGATTATCACACCGATCGCCGCACAGATCGCCATCGCCAGCAGCATCACGACGAGGGCCGTGATCAGCGACGGCTCAAGCGTGCCGCCGCCGAGCAGTCCACGCGCAATGAATCCGTCCGGGCTCATGCCGAGCATCTGTGCGCCGCGTTGACCGAGGCCGTTTGCGAGATAGTAGCCCATGAACGCGCCGACCATGTACACATCGCCGTGCGCGAAGTTGATCAGTTTCAGTACCCCGTAAACCATCGTGTAACCGAGCGCAATCAGCGAGTAGATTGCGCCCAGTGAGATACCGTTAATTAATTGTTGAAGGAACGTGCTCATGCGCGGACCGTAGCGATCACTGGTTAGACGCCACTGCCGCGCCTTCAACGTTGACGCGCTCTCTTACTGCATACGTGCCACCGTCTTTGATCTCGATCATGACGATTGGCTTAACGGCGTCGCGGTTCTGGTTGAAGGTGACCGTGCCCGTCACTCCGGGAAAGGCGTTCGTGGCTGCGAGCGCGTCGCGAATGTCTGGTCCACTAAGCGACTTGGAACGCTTGATGGCGTCAAACATGATATTCGCGGCGTCGTAAGCCGTGGCTGCGAGAGCGTCAGGAGTACCGCCGTAGCGTGATTTGTAGTCGTTAACAAACTTCTGCACTTTCGGCTCGGTGTCGAAAGGTGAGTAGTGGTTGGTGAAATAAGAACCGTTCAGGGCCGTGCCGCCGATCTTGTAAAGCTGTTCTGAATCCCAGCCGTCGCCGCCAATCAGTGGCACCGTAATACCTTTGTCACGCGCCTGCTTGGCGATGAGGCCGACGTCGTTGTAGTAACCCGGCACGAAAATCACTTCCGGATTTGAGCCTTTCAGTGACGTCAACTGGGCGTTGAAGTCCTGGTCGCCTTCCTGGTACGACTGGGTCGCGACGATCTTGCCGCCGAACTTAGTGAATGTCGCGCCGATGACTTTCTCGAGTCCAGTTGAATAGTCGTTCTTCCGGTCGACCATGATCGCGGCCGTCTTGGCGCCCAGCGTCTTGGCAGCAAACTGCGCGATTGCGGCGCCCTGGTACGGATCGATGAAGCAACTGCGGAAGATGAAGTCGCCCTTCTTCGTGACTTCGGGATTAGTAGAAGACGGCGTCAACATCGGGATCTTCGCATTCTGTGCGATTGGCGCCGCGGCGATCGAGCGGGAGCTCGCGACCTCGCCGATGACGGCGTGAACCTGGTCCTGCGTAACAAACTTCGTCACGATGGTGGCTGCCTCTTGGGAGTCTGAGCGATCGTCCTGTACGAGCAGCTCGACCTGTTTACCGTTGATGCCGCCGGCGGCGTTGATCTCATCCGCGGCCATCTTGATGCCGTTGACAGAAGAGATGCCGAAGTTTGCGGTGGAGCCGGTGGTCGACATGAAGACGCCGATCCGGACTTTGTCGCCGCCGCTGCTTTGCGGTTGGCAGGCGCTCAGCAAACCCGCTATAACTATCGAAGCTATCAGAATGCGTTTCATACAAATCCTCACAGGGCTAGAGTTTCTGACGAACTTTAAGTCCGAACCGGAACCGGTGACTGTTCTTGTCTTTAATCTCGCAGAAGGGAGACCGAAGCTTTTGATATTCTGCAGTAATCGCGCTGAATAATAGCTTTCGAGCGCTGGTTACGCAAATCTTGTAAGCTATCTGACAGTCTGGGGCTGAGCCAGCGGGGAAACAAGGCACAAAGATTTCAAAGAATAAGTCGGGAAGAATAGAACAAGTCAGGAAGAGGGGCTTGCCCCCGCTCGTCGAATCCAAGCAACGGCGGGGGCAAGCCCCTCTTCCTGACTTGTTCTATTTGGGGGTGTCTTCATCATCATCTTTTGTGACTTTTGTGCCTTTTTGTGGCTAAGATTGCTTGCATGAAGCTGGGTGACATGGACAAGGAAGAGTTTCGTCGTGTTGGCCACGAGCTGATCGACTGGATTGCCGATTACTTCGACAACATCGAGAAGCTTCCCGTGCTCGCCGCGATCGAACCTGGTGACTTAAAGGCGAAACTACCAACCAGCGCGCCGCTGCAGGGTGAACCGATGCAATCGATCGTCGCGGATCTCGATCGATTGATCGTACCTGCCTTAACTCACTGGAGCCATCCCTCATTCTTCGCATACTTTGCTACATCAACTTCAGCACCCGGCATATTCGGCGAGCTGCTGAGCGCCGCCTTCGATAATAAAGCGATGCTTTGGCGTACTTCGCCCGCTTCAACTGAGCTCGAAGAAGTCGTACTCGATTGGCTCCGACAGATGATGGGCCTCGATCCGGGAATGCTCGGGATCATTTACGACACGGCGTCAGTGTCGAGCCTGCACGCAATCGCTGCGGCGCGCGAAGGAGTCGAGAAGCGCATTCGTGAGGAGGGAATGAGTGGTCGTCCCGATCTGCCGTTGCTGCGCGTTTACGCGTCTGCACAGTCTCATTCGTCGATCGAGAAAGCAGTGATCACACTCGGCCTGGGCCAACGCGGTTTGCGCAAGATTCCAGCCGACTCCGAATTTCGCATGGACGCGCGTGCGCTCGCCGCAGCCGTCAAGGAAGATAAGCGTAACGGTTATCTTCCGTTCTGCGTGGTGGCGACGGTCGGGACGACGTCGACTTCCAGCATCGACCCCGTTCCGGAGATCGTTCCGATATGCGAAGAGCACGCGATGTGGCTACACGTCGATGCGGCGTATGCAGGATCGGCGGCGATCGTTCCGGAGCTGAGGCACATTCTGGCGGGCTGTGAGCGCGCGGATTCTTTAGTGACGAACCCGCACAAGTGGCTCTTCACGCCGTTTGATCTCTCGGTGCTTTACTGTCGTCAGATGGACCTGCTGAAGCGCGCCTTCTCGCTCGTCCCTGAGTATTTGCGCACACCCGAACAGGAGAAAGTGCGCAGTGGCTCCGATTATGGCATTCAACTCGGGCGACGCTTTCGGGCGCTGAAGTTGTGGATGGTGATGCGCTACTTTGGTCAGGAGGGTTTAGCCGCGCGGATACGCGAGCACTGTCGACTCGCGCGACTATTTGCGTCGTGGGTCGATGAATCGCCTGACTGGGAACTGATGGCTCCCGTGCCACTCGGGCTCGTATGCTTCCGTGCCTGCCCCGCGGATGTCACCGATCTTGACTCCCTGAACGAATCAATCATGCACGGCGTCAACGCGAGCGGCCGCGCCCACCTTTCCCACACACGCCTCCAAGACGACAAACTCACACTCCGCCTCTCAATCGGCAACATCCGGACCACCGAAAAGCACGTACGCGACGTTTGGCAGCTTTTAAACGAGCAACTAACGGCGTAAGATATGTGCAAACCGTGAAAGTAGATTTTGAACAGGTCAAGCGGGTGCTGGGGCGGTGTTTGAAATTACTTTGTCCGGCCTGTGGAGCGTCTCGGATCGTCACCCAGCCGTTTCACATCCGGCATCACTGTCCAAACTGCATGGCGCTTTTCAAGCGTGAAGACGGGTTTTTTGTGGGGGCGATTCTTGCGAACGTCGTCACCACCGAGCTCGTGATCCTGGTCGTCTGCTTCTTTTTCCTGTTGATTGTCGGCGCTGATTACGAAAACGTGCTGGTGCTGTTGTTTATCATGGCGCTGATCTTCCCTGTGGCCTTTTATCATCACAGTTGGAGCCTGTGGCTCGGATTCGATTTCCTCGTCGAATCGCTACCAAAGTTTCAGCCACACAAAGGCACAAAAAGCGAAAAAGCGGATTGAGTTTTTGCGTTTTGTGGCGCTTTGTGGCTATACTCCGCTGAGTTCGCCCGCCCGTCAGTCCAGACAGGTTCCGAGCATAAGTGAATTTGCTCCCTGTTAAGAGAGAAGCGCCGGCGACTACAAGTTTCGTATTTGAAAGAGAATTATGCGCCATCATTCCAGGCGCCATCCCACAAATACCCACGTTAATCCTTGCACAGTGACGCCTCGCCAAAGGGCTTGCAGGCGTAGCTCTGTGCCTCAACTCTTGAAGAAGGCTGGTAATGGCAAAACAACTAATTGTGAGCGTCAATGGACGCGAGAAGAAAATTGCGATCATTGAAGACGACAAGGTCGCTGAGTTCTACATAGAACGTGGAGAACAACACCAGGGTATCGTCGGTAACATTTACAAAGGACGTGTAATGCGGGTTTTGCCCGGTATGCAGTCCGCTTTCGTCGACATCGGCCTCGAACGCGACGCCTTCCTCTACGTTTCTGACTTCTTCGACGAAGAAGAAGAGTTTGAAAGAATCGTCATCGACAAGTCGAAGAAGGGCACGCCCGACGCGGAACACGCAGCCGCCGAGGAAGTAGCACTCAATCGCGTCGAACGCGAACAACGCATTGAAGCAACTCAGGAACGCGTCGAGCCGCTGCTACAGGAACCCGCCGCCGCCGCCGCTCCCACCGAAGACGTTTCAGAATCACAGGACAAAGAACGTGGTCGTCGCGGCCGTCGCGGACGACGTGGACGTCGTTGGGAGAAAGGCGACGAAGCCGCCCCTGCAGCTCCACCGCAAGCTCCGCGGTTCGAAGTTCCGGATACACCTTTTGTCGCCGGCGATCCCTCGATCGAGCGCATCGTCGACGAGGAAGAGACGGCGCTCAACGGCGAGATGTTCAAAGACGCACGTCTCCAGGAACGCCTCTTCGATCAGATTCACGCCGTCGAATTCAACATGGAAGATGACTTCCGCACCGCCGAAGTGGGCTCGATACTCACCAGCGGATTCGCTGACGAGTCGTTCGAACGAGTTGCCGATGATGAAGGCGATCCTGAGCCGATACGAGAAGGAAATAGACCACCGGAGGCCCACGTCTCGACTTTCATCGACGATCCTGGCCCGGAGACGATGCCCAGTGTCGGATTTCAACGTATCAGCGATGACGAAGAGGAAGCTGTAGCGCCGGAAGCGGAAGAGAAGCCGGCGAAACGACCCCGTAAGGCTGCGGCTGGTGGGAAAAAGCGTCCTTCGAAAGCTGCGACCAAGGGAGCGTCGAGTGCGTCGAAGAAGAAAGCCTCCAGCAAGAGACCTTCGAAGAAAAAAGCTGCGAGCGCAGAGGGTGAAGCGAGCGGTGATTCAGGTGAGATGACTTACGGCGACTCGGAAGCGAGCGTCGTTGAGAGCCAGTCTCGCGGTGAGTTTGCGACGCGCCGCGGCGGTCGCAGACGTCGTCGTCCCAGCAAGGGCAAGCCGCAATCTGCGTCAGCGGGAGAGACGGACCATCAGGTAAACGGGCAGTCGAACGGGGAGGACGATGAGCCCGAGTCGATTCAGGTTACAGAGCCGGAAGAGGTCGTGGCCGCTCCCACGCCTGCGCCTGCTCCTGCGCCTGCGCCCGAGCCGACCCAGCGTCCACGCGGGCGTGACAGGGGTGAAAAACGAGATCAGCGTGGATATCGCGGTAACCAATCGCGACGCGAGCGACATCAGCCCGCGATCACGGATCTGCTGAGCGAAGGCCAGGAGATACTCGTTCAGATCGCGAAAGAGCCGATTGCGAAGAAGGGCGCGCGTATCACGTCACACATCGCTTTGCCGGGACGTTTCCTCGTTTACATGCCGACTGTCGAGCACGTCGGTGTCTCGCGCAAGATCGAGTCAGACAACGAGCGTCACCGGCTGCGGAAGTTGATTCAAACACTTCGCGCTGAAGAAGACATTCCTTCCGGCGGGTTCATCGTGCGCACCGCTGGAGTCGGGATTAGTGAGAAAGAGCTGCGCGAAGACGTTCGTTATCTCGTACGCACGTGGCTCGACATTCGCGCTGCTGCCGAGAAGTCGAAAGCGCCGGCCCTCGTCCATCGCGATCTGGATCTGGTCCAGAGGCTGCTGCGCGATCAGTTGTCAGAGGACTTCGAATCGATTCGGGTTGATTCGGAGGAGGAGTACCAGACGATTGTCGAGTTTATCAATCGCATTCAGCCGCGTTTGGTGAAGCGCGTCAAGCTCTACACGAAGGATCAGCCGATCCTCGAAGCTTATGGAGTGCAGGTTGAGATCGACAAGGCGATCAAGCCCCGTGTTTGGCTGAAGTCCGGCGGATATCTCGTGATCAATCAAACCGAGGCGCTGGTCGCGATCGATGTGAACACGGGTAAGTTTGTCGGTCGTGGCAGTGGCCGCCTCGAAGACACGATCACGCGCACGAACCTCGAAGCTGTCGAGGAGATCGTGCGGCAGATTCGTTTGCGCGATCTTGGCGGCATCATCGTGCTCGATTTGATAGACATGGAAGAGCGCCGGAATCGACAGAAAGTTATGCAGTCGCTTCAGGATGCTTTGCGAAACGACAAGTCGCCGACGAAGGTGCTTTCATTCAACGACTTTGGACTCGTGATCATGACGCGCAAGCGTGTGAAGCAGTCGCTTGAGCGGACGCTGTGCTCGCCGTGCCCGAACTGCCAGGGCGCAGGCCTGATAAAGTCGCCGCAAACGATCTGTTACGAGCTGCTCGAAGAAGCGCGACGGCTGGCGAAGGGAATCAACGGCGACAAGGAAAACAAGCAGGTCACGCTGCGAATCAATCCCGATGTGGCGAAGGCTTTACGCACGAGCGAGCGCGACGTGATGATCGAGATCGAAGACTACCTTGGCCCAATCGACATCACGAGTGACGAGACGATACATCAGGAGCAGTACGACTTCGCGGTAACCTAGCCGCAGATTAGACGGATTATTGAGCCACGGATCTACACGGATAAAGCTAAATCCGTTTTTTCCGTGTAATCCGTGTTACGGTTTACGTGTTTATAGAGAATGTCCCGCTGTTGGGGAACGAATCCGGCTTCACGGATCAGGAACTGGAGCATCGTCTCATCGGCGCAGTTGTGAGCGCCGGCGGCTGAGACGACGTTCTCCTCGATCATTATCGAGCCCATGTCGTTGGCGCCGAAACGCAACGCCACCTGCCCGAGTCGTAAACCCTGCGTCAACCACGATGACTGAAAGTTTTCGATGTTGTCGAGGAACAGCCGCGAAACGGCAAGCATCTTCAGATAATCCACGCCCGTCGGCTCGTCCTTTATCTTACGGCCCAAAGCCGTGTTCTCACGTTGGAATGTCCAGGGAATGAACGCGGTGAAGCCGCCCGTCTCATCCTGAAGATCGCGGATGCGCTGCAAGTGTCTGACGCGATGCTCGATTTTGTCTCCGATCCCAAACATCATCGTCGCAGTCGATCTCAGCCCGGCGCGATGGACCGCGCGCATCACGTCGAGCCATTCATCAGTCGTACATTTCGTCGACACTCGCTTGCGGACTTCATCATCGAGGATCTCAGCGCCGCCTCCGGGCAGACTGTACAGTCCGGCCTCTTTCAATCGCCCCATGATTGTTTCGTAATCGAGTTTCGAGATCAGGTGAATATTGTGAATCTCGGGCGGCGAGAAGCAGTGCAACTGAAATCCCGGGTACTTCGCGCGCAGCGATCGCAAAAGGTCTTCGTACCATTCAATGCCGAAGTCAGGATGCAGACCGCCCTGCATCAACACGCCTGTGCCGCCGAGCGCGATCGTCTCGTCAATCTTCTGACAGATCTCGTCAAACGTGCGGACATAAGTGTCGGGCGCGCCGGGTCGACGATAGAACGCGCAGAACGTACAGACGACGTTGCAGACGTTCGTGTAATTGATGTTGCGATCGATGATGTAAGTGACGATGTTACCCGGATGGCGGCGCGCGCGAATCTCGTCAGCGGCGGCGCCCATCCGCGCGATGTCGTGCGATTCGAGGAGTTCCGTGCACTCATCCGTCGTCATCCGCTCTCCGGCGAGCACCCGGTCTAAGATCGATTGAATGTTCGAAGACATATCCGTGTTATCCGTGGCTAAATAAATCTTAATGACTTCACGCGTTCGATGAGCCCGTGTTTGTAAGCCAGTTCAAAATAGAGCCGCAGTCCTCTTTCCATCGACTCATCTACTCTGAAAACGATGTTCTCAGTCAAGTAGTTTCGCAGCTCCTCCACCCGCATCGGGATTTTATCCTGATACGATTGCACGATCTCTTCAATATGCGCGACCCCTTCATCACGCGCGCCCGCGAAGTCGATCTCTTGCGCGCGTCGAACAGACTCGTCGCGCACCATCCACATCGCAAACACAAACCCGAGACCGGTGTACTGCTTCCAGAGACTCGCCATGTCCCAAACGTTCAGCTCCTGTCTCGGAAACGCCATGCCCGGATCGCCGATGATCAACGCCGCATCATTCTTCTCCAGCATCTCTTCGAGATTCGGCGCGCGCGTGGTCCATTCCGGCTCGCGCTCAAGAAACTCTCTGAAGATCACTTTCACGAGTGTTGCCGAAGTGCGCGACGACTCATCCAGCGCCACAGTTTGAACGTTCTCAAGCCGTTTATTCTTCGACACGAGCACGACACTCAGCACTTCCTTCTGCGAACCGACACACACATTCGGCACCAGCGAGCCACCGTCAATGCGTTGATACTCAATCACCGGCACGAGTGCGCCGTCGACCTCACTTCTCGAAAGCAGTTGCGCGCAGCGCGCGGGCACGGCTTCCACAAACTCCACCGTGCCCTGGTGTGGACCGTGTAAAAAGCTCCAGATTAAAGGTGCTGAATTTAAGTAGCTCGAAGCGGCGAGTCGAAAGGGCGCGTTCATGTAGCCGCAAGTATATGCGATCGAATTGCGGGATCAAATTGACACCCCTGTTTGGCGGCAACTACTATTCGCCGGTGCCCATTTACGACATAACCGTCCCCATCAGCAACGAATTGCCAACCTGGCCCGGTGATCCAAGCGTTCAGCTTACCGTCTGGCGCAGCCTGTCTTCGGGCGACAGCGCTAACGTCTCGATGCTCAACTTCGGCGCTCACACCGGTACGCACGTCGACGCGCCCGCGCATTTCATCGAAGGCGCTGCGAAGATCGAATCGTTACCACTCGAGGTGTTGATCGGTCCAGTGCAAGTGATCGAAGTGCCGGACGAGCTGCACGCCATCAATGGAGAGTTTGTGCTCGCGCAGTGCGCTCCAGGTACAACGCGCGTAATCTTCAAAACTCGCAACTCCGCCTTCTGGAGCGAAAGCGAGCCCGAGTTTCATACAGACTTCACGTATCTCGATCTGAACGCGGCGCAGCGACTCGTCGAGCAGGGAATAAAACTCGTCGGCATCGATTATCTATCGATAGAAAAGTATGACTCGCCGAGCCACGAGACACATCTGGCATTACTGTCATACGGGGTCGTGATTCTCGAAGGCTTAGACCTGACTGCCATTCGGGCGGGCAACTATGAACTGATCTGCCTGCCCTTGCGTTTAAGAAACAGCAAAGGCGACGGCGCCCCAGCGCGAGTTGTTTTACGAACGATTGATTAAGTGGCCGAAAGCAAACAACACAATCCAAAATATCGCGAGCGTGTTTACGCTATCGTGCGGCGCATTCCTGCGGGCCGTGTGATGACCTACGGCCAGATCGCTGAGCTACTCGGCGACGGCTACACGCCACGCACCGTCGGCTTCTGCATGCACTCTTCGCCCGACGGCACGCCGTGGCATCGCGTGCTCAACGCTCAAGGTAAAACTTCGACCGGCAGGATCGTCCTGCCACAAGACAAACAACAACGCATGCTCGAACAGGAAGGCGTCGTCTTCGACAAAAACGCCCGCTGCGATCTGGAAAAGTTCCTTTACATTCCGAGAACGAGATCTCAGAAGCTGAAACATGCAAGTCTGTATAGTCACAAAACTCGACAATAGAACAAGTCAGGAAGAGGGGCTTGCCCCCGCTTTTCCCCTACAGCGGGGGCAAGCCCCTCTTCCTGACTTGTTCTTTCCATCACGTTTTGTGCTTTTTGTGCCTTTTTGTGGCTAAAGGAGATCAGATGAGTGACTCAATGCAACAACGCGTTCCTTACGCTGTCAGCCCGCCGCGTTATTCCGTGTCGCACCAGATGGTGACCACCGCTTTCGAGCTGCCGAACCATCGCGTCGTGCAAAACCTCGGCGTCGTCCGCGGCATCGTCGTGCGCTCGCGCAACGTCTTCGCAACGATTGGAGCAACGTTCCAGATGATCGCCGGGGGCAACATCACCATCTGGACCAACCTCTGCGAACAAACGCGCAGCGACGCTTTCGAGATCATGATTCAACACGCAACCGAGATCGGCGCTAATGCAGTCATCGGCGCACGCTACGACACGACAGAGCTGGCGCAAGGCGTGACGGAAGTTCTCGCTTACGGCACGGCCGTCATTGTTGAGCCCACAAATCCGGGTGAGACTTATCGCTCATGACGCTCGATCATGTTCCATTTGCGAAGTTGCTTGGCATCGAAGTCGATTCGGTCGAGCCCGGCCATGCTGTGCTCTCAATGAAGCTCCGGCACGAGCACATGCGCAACAACGCGATCGCGCACGGCGGCGTCATCGCTACTCTCATTGACTCAGCGATGGCGATCGCGATCATGGCGCTGCTGGAGGAAAACGAGCGCACAGTGACCGTCGATCTCACGATTCATTACCTGCGACCAGTCCCGGAAGGCTCGGCCAAGGCGTCGGCGCGAGTGGTGCGCGCCGGACGACGAGTGGTCACAGTTTCTGCAGAGCTTTTCGACGGCGAAGGAAAGCTCGCAGCGACTGCAATCAGTACATATTTACGTGGATTGACATAGATAAAGTATTATCCCTCATGTGGAAGATCTAAAGAAGTTTGCGCTGTATTTTCGAAAGTACAAAGCTCAACTAATCCTCGGCATCGCCTGCATTCTCGCCAGTGTCATAGCCGGCCTCTTGATTCCACGCATCGTTGGTCAGGCTGTTGACGAAAATTGGAAGGACGTTTCCTGGGCAAAACTGACGATCTCGGCCGGCAAGGTGTTGGCCGCGAGTTTGGTCAGCGGTCTCTTTCTATTCCTGCAACGCCGCATTCTGATCGGCATGTCGCGCAACATCGAGTACGACATGCGCAGTGTAATTTACCGGCACCTCGTCGATCAGCCGCTTTCGTTTTATCACGAGCATCGTACCGGCGATCTGATGGCGCGCGCCACGAATGATCTATCCGCGGTCAGGCAACTCGCCGGACCCGTGATCATGTATTCGCTGCAGACGATATTCGTCGTTGTTCTCGTGCTGCCTTACCTGTTCATGTTGAACTGGTGGCTGACGCTGCTGCTCTTCGTGACGATGCCACTAGTTTCGTTGACAGTGAAGGTCTTCGGCCAGCAGGTCCACACACGCTTCGAAAAGATCCAGGACTTCTTTGGTCAGATCACTGCGCGCGCCCAGGAAAACTTCAGCGGCGTTCGCGTTGTGCGGGCCTACGCGCAGGAAGAGGCCGAGATGGCGGCCTTCAACACACTCAACTGGGAATATGCCGAGCGCAATCTCGGGCTCGTGAGAGTTGAGGCGTTGATGCGGCCGTTGATGACTTTTCTGATCGGGCTTGGTTACGTATTGATCATCTGGGCTGGCGTGCCTCTCGCTGTACGCGGTGAGATCACTGTCGGCGAGTTCACGATGTTTAATCTATATCTCACGAGATTGATCTGGCCGCTGATCGCGCTCGGATACGTAGTGAATCTTTATCAACGCGGCACGGCGAGCTTGAAACGACTGAATGCGATCCTGCACATCGAGCCTTCGATCGCCGATCGTGCCGGAACGGTGGAGCAGCCGCCGATCAAGGGAAAGATCGAGTTTCGTGATTTAACGTTTCGTTATCACGCGAATGACGAGCCGGTGCTCAAAGATCTGACGCTCACGATTCCCGAAGGGCATACGGTTGCTTTTGTCGGGCGCACCGGAAGTGGAAAATCGACGATCGCCAATTTGGTTCCGCGTTTGATCGAAGCGCCGCCGAACACGGTGTTTATTGATGGTGTCGACATTCGCGATTACCCGCTCGCACAACTGCGCGAGAGCATTGGTTACGTGCCGCAGGAGACATTTCTGTTCGGCGATTCGGTGAAGGGAAACATTGCGTTCGGGGTCGAGAAGGCGGAGGTGGCGGAGGTTGAGTGGGCGGCGGAGATCGCTGGGTTGTCAGAAGATATCGCCGGGTTTCCCGATCGGTTTGAGGCGCTTGTCGGTGAGCGAGGCATCACGTTGTCAGGCGGGCAGAAGCAACGCACTGCGATTGCGCGCGCTGTCTTGCGTGAGCCGAAGATTCTGATTCTCGATGACGCTTTGTCGTCAGTCGATACTTACACGGAAGAGAAGATTCTCGGGCAGCTTCGCGGCGTGATGCGTGACCGCACGAGCGTGATCATCTCGCATCGTGTTTCCACCGTGCGCGAAGCCGACATGATTTGCGTGCTTGACGAAGGCCGCATCATTGAGCAGGGAACGCACGAGGAATTATTGGCATTAGGTGGTGAGTATGCGGATCTCTACGAGCGACAGTTGCTCGAAGAGGAATTGGCGGCAACGTAAGAAAGCCATCCACAGATTACACAGACTTTCTAAAAAACATTTGTGTAATCTGCGTAATCTGTGGGTCTAAATAAATGTCTACTGCGGTAAAGCAATATCACGAGGAAGAGGCGATCGGGAAGACCTACGATCTTCAGGTAGCGCGGCGGCTGCTGCGTTATCTCAAGCCGTACTTTCGTGTCTTGCTCGCCGCGCTCGCGTTCACGCTGCTGCTGAATCTGCTCGGAATTTTGCAGCCGAAGTTCACGGAATATGCGATCGACTGGTACATCCTGCCGCGAAAGACTGACGGGCTGACGCTGTTTGTCGGTTTGTACCTGGCGTCGCAGCTCCTGCGACTGGTCTTCTCTTACTTCCAGTCGATCTTCGTCAACACGATCGGGCAGTACGTGATGTTCGATATCCGCAAGGAGCTTTACAGCAAACTCCAGAACCAGGAAGTCGCCTATTACGATCGCAATCCCGTTGGCCGCATCATGACGCGACTGACCACAGACGTCGATTCTCTCAACCAGCTATTCACAGACGGTGTGACCGACCTGCTCGGTGATCTCGTGATGATTGGCGCGATCATCACGGTGATGGTCTGGACTGACCCGAGGCTTACGCTTGTCAGTTTGCTGACGGTGCCGCTGCTGTTTGCCGCGACCACGTGGTTCCGGCGCGGCGCGCGCAAAGGTTACGACCTCGTGCGCACTCGCATCGCACGCATCAACGCATTTTTGCAGGAGCACTTTGCCGGCGCGCAGACGGTCCAGATCTTCAACGCTGAAGCGAAGTCAGTCAGCAAGTTTGACCATATCAACGAGCAGTATCGAAAAGCGAATATCGACACGATCTTTTATTACGCAGTCTTCTTTCCGCTTGTCGATCTGATCGGCGCGATCGGCATCGCGCTCATCATCTGGTACGGCGGTTATCGCGTGATGCAAAACACGCCGGGCCACACCGTGCTCACACTCGGCGCGCTCGTCGCGTTCATCCAGTATTCGCAGCAGTTGTTTCAACCGATTCGCGACATCTCTGACAAGTACAACGTGCTGCAAGCGGCGGTCGTGGCGTCACATCGCATCTTCAAGACACTCGATCAGCCGATTGCAGTGTTAACGCCGGAGAAGGCGGTCAAAGGCGAGCGCGCTCGCGGCCGCATCGAGTTTCAGAACGTTTGGTTTGCTTACAAGGATGACGACTGGGTGTTGAAGGACGTGTCGTTCACAGTCGAACCGGGGCAGTCGATCGCGCTCGTCGGTCACACTGGCTCAGGCAAGACGACGATCACGAATTTGCTGATGCGTTTTTACGACATCCAGCGTGGACGGATTCTGCTCGATGGAGTTGATCTACGCGACTGGGACTTGAGGTCGCTGCGGAAAAACTTTGCAGTCGTGCTTCAGGAAGTGTTTCTGTTCAGCGGCTCGATTGCAGGCAACATTCGACTCGGACGCGAAGACATCAACGAAGAGCGCGTGCGCTGGGCAGCGCAGGAAGTTCATGCCGATAGTTTTATTCGTCGTTTGAAAGGTGATTACGAGGCTGAAGTGCGTGAGCGTGGCGCGGGGTTGTCAGTCGGGCAGAAGCAGTTGATCTCGTTTGCACGGGCGCTCGCGTTCGATCCGGCGATTCTAATCCTCGACGAAGCGACCAGCTCGATTGATACCGAAACCGAGCAGTTGATCCAGCGCGCGATCGAGCGCGTGATGCGTGACCGCACGTCTATCGTAGTCGCACACCGTCTCTCGACAATTCAAAATGCGGACCGGATCATCGTCCTGCACCACGGCGAGATTCGCGAGCAGGGAACGCACCAGGAGCTCCTGGCTGAGCGTGGGCTTTACTGGAAGCTTTATAAACTACAGTATGCAGATTCGCGGGCGAATTATGTAGCGTGACGAATAGTTAACGCAAACCTTTGCGTCTTTGCGTGAAATCTTAACTTGATCTCTTTTGCATCGGCACGAGGCCCTCGAAGGATTTGTAGATCTGCAAATACATCTGCGTCTCGCGCGGGATGAGTGTGCGCCAGCCATCGCCACCGCGTTTCAAATAGCCCGGCAGCTTGGCTGCGTTTGAGTTGTAACCCGCCGCGAGCAGCTCACTCGGCGTCGCGATCTTCGCGTTAAGCGCGTACTTCACTTCATCGCTGGCGGTCATCTCGTTCCAGGTATCGTGCATGTAAAGCAGCATCGCCTGGAGCGCGTTGTTATGATTGCGCATTCCCGTCACGAAGTCAGGCATGAGACCGACGCCGGGATGACGCGAGCGCTCGAGGTTGTAAGCCCACGGAATCATCTGCACCATTCCACCCGCTCCCGCCGTGCTCACTGAAAAGCGATACGTATCGATCTGGTTGAGCGCAAACAACGAATAGATCTCATCGTAAAGCGCGAGCCGGTTTTCATCGCGAAAGCGTTGGTGATCCACATGTTCGACTACGCACAAACGCTCAGCCACGTCCACGAGCATCGGCGAGATCGCCACACCCTTGTCGCGCAAACGCTTTGCAGCGAGATCGAGCATATTGCGCACGTAACCTTGTCCTGAGCGCATAAGATCCGGTGAGAGCAGCGCCGGATGGGCTGAGGTGTAATAAGCAGTTTCGAGAAACTTTCCGCCACGCTCGATCGGATAGTCGATCGTGAGCGGCGCAAGCGCCTTGCCGTCAGGAGTAAAGATCGTCATCGCCGTGTTGACGCCATTAGCACGGACGATGTTAACCGTGACGCTCGTGCCCTCAGACGTCGTGGTGTTGATCACAGAGCCTTTGGTCAGAAAAGTCTTCTTTAACACAGTAATGAAGTGCGTGCGCGCGGTATCGCGATCGAGGGCCGCGATCGTGACGAAATCGATCTGTCCGACAGCCATCGCCGTCGGCTTCGGGCGCGTTTTGAACATGCGCTGCGCTTCGGAGATGCGGCCCTGAATAAGCGACGGTGTCAGGTGCGTGATCGGTCCGGAGACCTTTTTCTGCGCGTCCATTTCGACTGACGGCAACGTGGGTCCAAGGTCAGCCGGCCTCGCCTGCGGCGCGGTTGGCAGCGCAGGCGCTTGCTTTTCCTGAGTAACAGGGGTGACAACGCGTGGGCGAACTGCGCTCTCCTGTGCCTTCATCTCGACGGCAGCAAAAAGAACGGCGACGACAAATAGGGCAAGACGGGTACGGGTATTCATAAGATTTCTCAGGAAGAGTTACAGGACTAAAGCCGCTACGCGTCGGGGGGCGACAACGTGGCGTTAGATTCGCGCATGCGGTGTCGAGTTGTCAACCTCTTTTCTGTGCTTTTTGTGCCTTTTTGCGGCTGTTCTGTATACTGATGCGTTCGAAACTAGATAGGGAGCGTTTGATATGTCTTTGTACCCACCCATTCGCTTTGCTCTAATTGTGTGTCTATTGGCAGGTATGTCGCAGCAGATGATTAAAACAAATAATTACCCCGCAGCTCGCAAGAGCGATCAGACGGACGACTATCACGGCACTAAAATCGCCGACCCGTATCGCTGGCTGGAAGATCTCGACTCAGCGGAAACACGCTCCTGGGTCGAGGCTGAAAATAAGTTGACGTTTGGTTTTCTGGAGTCGATTCCGGAGCGCACGGCGATCAAAGACCGTCTGACCAAGCTCTGGAACTATGAGAAGTACGGAATCCCGTTCAAGGAAGGCAATCGCTATTTCTACACGCGCAACAGCGGCTTGCAGAACCAGGCTGTGCTTTACACCGTGACCACGCTCGGTGCGCAACCGCAGATGGTGCTCGATCCGAATACACTTTCGGCCGATGGAACAGTCGCACTCTCCGGTCTGCAGGTCAGTCCTGATGGAAAACTGCTGGCTTACAGTTTGTCAGCGTCTGGTTCCGACTGGCAGGAGTGGAAAGTTCGCGACGTCGAGACGAGCAAAGACCTTTCAGATCATTTGCAGTGGGTGAAGTTTTCCGGAGTCTCCTGGACGCGCGACGGCAAGGGCTTCTTTTACAGCCGCTACGATGAGCCGAAAAGCGACGCGCTGAAGGCCACGAATTACTTTCAAAAAATCTATTTCCACAAACTCGGCACGCCGCAATCTGAAGACGTTCTTGTTTACGAGCGTCCGGATCAGAAAGACTGGTTGTTAAGCGGAACGGTTACTGAAGACGGCCAATACCTGATTGTAACGGTCTACCAGGGCACGGACGTGAAGACTCGTGTCTACTACAAAGATCTGAAAGCGAAAGATGCCCAGGTGGTGAAGCTGTTAGACGAATTTGACGCGGCTTACAACCTCATTGGCAATGAAGGCTCGCGATTCTTCTTCCAGACCGATCTGGAAGCGCCGCGCGGCAAACTGATTGAAGTCGACGTCAACAAACCGACGCGCAGCAATTGGAAAGTCATTGTTCCGGAAGGTAAGGAAACACTGCAATCGACCAGCTTCGTCGACCACAAATTCGTGGCGAACTACCTGAAGGACGCGTACACGCAGGTAAGGGTTTACGACACGGCGGGCAAGCTGGTGAATGAAGTCGCGTTTCCTGGAATCGGCTCAGCGGATGGTTTTGGCGGCCATGCCACTGACAAAGAAACGTTCTACTCGTTCACAGGTTTTACAACACCGACTACGATCTATCGTTATGACATGACGACCGGCAGGAGCACTGTCTTTCGTCAGCCGAAAGTCGATTTCAATCCTGCTGATTACGAAACAAAGCAGGTCTTCTACACGAGCAAAGACGGTACAAAAGTGCCGATGTTCATCACGCACAAGAAAGGCTTGAAGCTCGACGGCAATAATCCGACTTATCTATACGGCTACGGTGGTTTCAGTATCTCGATGTCGCCCGCTTTCTCGGTTGGCAACCTTGTGTGGATGGAGATGGGTGGCGTTTATGCGCAACCGAATCTGCGTGGCGGTGGTGAATATGGCGAAGAGTGGCACCAGCAGGGGATGAAGTTGAAGAAGCAGAATGTGTTTGACGACTTCATCGCGGCGGCGCAGTGGCTGATCGATAACAAGTACACCTCGACACCGAAGCTCGCGATTGGTGGCGGCAGCAACGGTGGACTGCTTGTTGGCGCCGCGTTGACGCAGCGACCGGATCTGTTTGGGGCAGCGTTGCCGGCGGTTGGTGTGATGGACATGCTGCGGTTTCAGAAGTTCACGATTGGTTGGGCCTGGGTTTCGGATTATGGATCGTCGGACAATGCGGACGAGTTCAAGGCGTTGTACGCGTATTCACCGCTGCACAACATCAAGCCCGGCACGTCGTACCCACCAACGCTCATCACCACGGCGGATCATGACGATCGTGTTTGGCCGGGACATAGCTTTAAGTTTGCAGCCGCCCTTCAGGCGGCGCAGGCAGGCAGCGCACCGGTGCTGATCCGTATCGAGACGAAAGCGGGCCACGGCGCGGGCAAGCCAACCACCAAGATCATCGAAGAGCTCGCCGATCGCTGGGCCTTTCTAGTGAAGACACTAAACATGAAAAGTTAGCCACGAAAAGGCACAAAAAGCACAAAGAAGATAGAACGAACTGTAAGAATTCAAAGAGCGGGGACAAGCCCCTCTTCCTGACCTGTTCTTTCTATCTTCTTTGGTGCTTTTTGCGCGTTTTTGTGGCTAAAAGATCATTGTGACCACGGAGCGGGCTTGCGGACCCATCGGAAGCCCCGCATCTTTTCCTGTAGCTCCGCCGGCAGTGGCCCAAGATCGCTCGCCTCAGTATTCGATTCCACGTGCCGCAGCTTTCGCATCCCCGGAATGATCGTGCTCACGTCCTTATTGCCGAGTATGAAACGCAGCGCGAGCTCGGGCATCGTGATGTTTGTCGAGCGCTCGCGATTCCAGTCTGCAAGGGTCTTCTTCACTTCGTCTGCTCGCTCAACACTCGGAATTAAATTCTCCGGAACGAAGTAAGTATTGCGCCAGTCGCCTTCGGGCCAGGTGCTGTCTTTCGTCAACGTTCCGGTCAACGTTCCTTCATCAAACGGCACGCGCGCAACCACCGCGACATCCATCTCGCGACACGCTGGAAACAACTCATCCTCGGGATTCTGATCGAAGATGTTGTAGATCACCTGCACCGCATCGATCTGCCCACTGCGCACTGCACGGATGCCATTCCACGGTTCCCAGCGATTGATGCTGATACCGATCGCGTTGATCAGTTTCTGGCTGCGCATGTCGTCGAGCCGGTAGAACCAGCGATCGTCGCGCATCCAGTCGTCACTCCACGTGTGAAACTGCATCAAGTCAAACTGTTCGAGCCCGGAATTTTCAAGACTGCGATGAACATACTCTTCAACATGATCCGGTGGATATGAATCCATCAGAGTGTATTCAGGCAGTGCGGGCCACTTGAGGTTCTTCGGTGGGATCTTCGTGGCAGTGTAGAGTCGCTTGCCGGGATTCGATTTTACAATCTGGCCCAAAAGGTTTTCGCTGTGCCCGTTGCCGTAAGCATAAGCCGTATCAAAGAAATTGCAGCGACGATCGACTGCGGCTTGTAACGACTGCAGCGACTCGTCGTCATTGGAGTTGGACCAACCGGCCATGCCCCACATCCCATAACCCATCTCACTGACTTCCCAGCCAGTGCGGCCAAAGCGTCGATATCTCATGTCCATATATTAATCCACAGATTACACAGAAGAAAATCCGTGTAATCTGTGGACCAAATGACTACGCCTCGAAACCTATCAAGGCTCCGAGGCGCAGAGGGGGAACAAACTATTCGAAATTTAGTTGGCGCCGGTTGTTGAAGAACCGCTGCCGGTGATCACGACGTTCTTGTCAGAGCCACCAAACGTCATACCGACCAGATTTGTCTCGCCAGCGTCGGTCGTCGATCTTAGCTGAAAATCACTGGCTTTCTTTTCGCGCTGCTCGAGCTTCGCCATTGCCTCGACCACGACTTTGCCGTTCTTTGTGATCGCGAGCTTGCCGCTCTCGTCGTCAAATTTGACGTCATAGGTACCTTTCTTCACGACGGTGCCATTCACCTTGATGTCGCTGTCGAAGGTCACTTTCTCTTTGTGCACTTTGGCGAACGCAACCACGCTTGTGAGCGCGCCGACCATAACAACTGCCACCATCTTACTTACTATTAACTTCATCACTGCTCTCCTTGCTTTCTGGGTAGATTCTGTATTGTTGATTGCTCTCTCTGCGACTAAACACCACTCGCAGTTGCCTTATGACAAAAACTTCTACTCAATTAACGCTGCCTCACAATTATCATTAACACTTCAAATTTCCGGATCGCGTCGCATCGAGTCTTGTGCAACCACTCGCGATGTTACGCCGCCCTGCCGGGAAAGGTTCCCTCTTTACCTTCTCTTTACAAATCTTTGCATTCCCTTACAGTTTTGCGTCAGGTGTGGTGGTAGACTCAGCCTTCCTTTGTACGAAATCACAAATATCTGAAGGAGATCTTGAATGAGAAAGTTTCTTTATGCTTTTGGCCTGACAAGCGCGCTGGTGTTTGCTCTGGCTGCGCATGCTGCTGCGCCAAATTTCGCCGGAACCTGGACGCTTGATAAGAGCAAGAGCCAGGGTCTCAATCAACGTCTGCAAAACGCCGAGAGCGTTACCTGGAACATTACTCAGACCGAGAAAGAGATCACTATCGATGAAAAGATAACTGGTGGTGGTGGTCCTGGCGGTCCGCCTTCGGGTGGCGCTCCGGCGGCGGGTGGCCCTCCTACTCAGGGCGGTCAAGGCGGCGGTCAAGGTGGTGGTCGCGGTATGGGTGGTGGAATGGGCGGTCCCAGAACCTTTAACCTCGACGGCAGTGAGACGACGGGAGAAATGGGACGCGGGAAGTTTGCCCGTAAGGCGACCTTTTCGAGCGACGGCAAGACGCTGGAGCTCGTGTCGAAGATGACGTTCCAGACACCGGATGGCGAAGTCACGACCAACTCGACTGACAAGCTCACGCTTTCAGCCGACGGCAAATCGTTGACGGTTGTTCGTCACTCTGAATCACCGCGCGGCGCGCAGGATTCGACACTCGTCTTCAATAAGTAACCGAGATTTAGCCACGGATAACACGGATTAGAGTTCTGATCCGTCTTTTCCGTGTTTATCTGTGGCTAGTTTTAGAGCCAATCCCGCGTGACGTCGCACCAGAGCGCGAGACCGCGCCACTCGTTGAATCTCGCGTAGTAGCGCTGGATCTTCTTGTCGTTTGCCTTCCTGCCTTTGTTTCGCAGCTCGAAAAATCGCGCGCGCGTCCACGAGTCCAGCGCCAGTCCATCGTAACGTCCCAGCAGCTTCAAAAGGTTCTCCGCGGCATAATCTCCGACGCCTTTGACGCCTTTCATCTGCTTCAGCAAATCGCGCGTAGGAAGTTCACTCGTGAGCCACTCTTCGACGTTCAACTCGCCTGAGGCGACACGCCCCGCCAGTTCCTTAAAATAGGGCGCACGATAGCCGGCTCGCACTTCGTCAACGAAGAATTTCAGCGGCATCGCCGCCATCGCCTCGGCGTTGGGGAATGACTTACGACCGTCGTTGCTCTCGCGGCCAAGGTGATTGACGAGGCCGTTCACCATCTTCAACGTGAGCGCCCACGAGCAGTTTGTGGTGCAGATCATTTTTACGAGATCTTCGTAGACGGTCGGGGACCGCAACAGCCGTCCGGCGCCCTGCTCACCGATCCAGGAAAACTCCGGATCGTTACTAATAGTTAGGTAGAACGGGGCGAGGTCGTCGTCGAGGCGAAGGATGTGACGGGCATCGCGGAGGACGATTGCTGATTCGGCCTTCGTCAGTGGCCGAGACGTATTCACGCAGATATGTGTTTTTCGCTCAACCAAGAAGATCGTGACCGGAGGCTTCTGACCCACGTCGATGACGCGGGAGAGTTCCCACTTAGTCGTCTCGAGGGCGAATGGAGGCAGTTGGTACCAGCCGTGGCTGGCGACGGTGCGGCGAAAGCTAAAGTGTCGGGGTTTTGGTATTTTAAGTTCCATTGTTTGGAGGCATTTTAGCAAGTTGAAAGCTTGTATGGTTCACGTTCGGTCAAGCTGCATCTTGACAGTTCGATAGCGCACATTTAGACTGAGCGGACTTGAAAAAACAGTGTGTGGAAGGCTGTACTTCTCGGTTCCTAACACTTGGGGCCTAAGAGGAGAGAGAGGTCACTACTAGACCTCCAACAGTACTCCGGTGAACGTACGCACCGCTTCCGAAAACAAGTGAAGCCGGAGCTTTCCGGCGAGGTTTGTCGCCCCACAGGGCAGCTAGCAGGGCACCCCGTGGGGCGAAACCGTTTTTGCTTTTACCGTACATAAATCGGGTTTGAGATGATCCAGGGCAGGTTTCCGAGTTGTGGCAGGTAGACCTCGGCGCGGTAAACGCCTCGCTCGGTAATCACAATCTCCCTGGTCGCAGTCCCGGTCTTATCACTCCAAACAACGCCGTCTTTAATAATCACGATCCGGCCCGGCACAGGGCTTTGCACACGCAGGCGCGTCTCCGGCATGAGCGAGATTTCATCCCCCTGAAGCTTTCCATTCTCCGCTTCGAACACGAAACCCGATGTGTCGCCGAGGAAGTCAAAACCGATAAAGCAATGTCCCGCGCGCACGGCCTCCATCAAACTCGTTGCATCACGCGGTTTGCCCTGTTCGATCAGGACGTGCAATCGCACGAGCCGGAAACTCGTCGCGTAGGGATCGAGTTGAATACCGAGCAGCGTCTTTCCCGAGCTGTCCCTGAGACTCACGCCGATGTTCGCGTGCGCATCGTTGCCGCCAGTCGCAGTCAAATGTGTGCGTGCTGAAGCCTGGTCCCATTTCCTGAGACTCTCCTCCGGTCGCTGCAGGTACAACGCGAAGATCAAATCCGGATAGCTACGCTGCGACCACAGCACATCGAAAAACGCGACGACGGGGTTGATGCGCCGCGCGTTCGTGAAGACGTTGTAAACCTCGACACCGTTGACACGCGCCGCTCCCAAGTTTTTGAATTCCTCAGGATAAGCAGCAATCGAAACATCACCGGGCAACACAAGCGATCGATCACCATTCTCAGCGCTCACTTCATTGCCGTTGATGAAAAGCACTCCACCGTGCATACCCTGCAACGTCATCGCCGCGGTATCGAAATCTCTCTCCGTGTGCTCGGTCATGATCACGAACTGCAACTGATTTGCCTGCGCCGCAGAAATGATCTCCGCAAACGTGCCTGAGCTGTGCCCGCCGAGAAATGAATGCACATGGACCACACCTTTGTACTCGGTGAAACCGTTGGCCTGTTGCTGAGTGCGTTGCGATTGGAGTTGCTGGATCGCAGCGTTCAGGCGACGAAGCCTAAACCTGCGATACGCGAAAGGAATCTGCGAGACCAGCAGAACAAAGAAGATGACCAGAAGAATGAATTTCTTTGAGCGCATTAGCACTCAGAATAATTCATTTTGTGCTTTTTGTGCCTTTTTGTGGCCGACTTTAGAAGCTCACCCTAATACGCAGGCTAATCACGCGGTTGCCGGCCGAACCGCCACCCGGCCCGAAGGAGAACTGGCTTGCCGCCGACGGCGATTGCAGGAAAAACGGCGACGACATGTTTCCCACCGGCACACTCTTGTTGGTGCGGTTGAAGATATTGGTGGCATTCACCGACAGGCTGATGACGTACGGTCGCTGGACTGTGGGCTTCGCCGGTGGTTTCTGATCGCCGCCGGTCGCAGGCGTGGTACCTGGCCCACCAGGTGGCGGCGACTTCGGCTCGATCGCTTTACCAAACTTGAACGCCTTCCCGATATTCATGTTGATGGAAAGATAACCCGGCCCACGTGCAAAGTTGCGCGGAATGATCGTCTGCCCTGGTGAAGGCGTCGGATCGAAAGCGCCGAGCGGCGTAACCACAACTCCCGGCTCATTCAGATCGGTCGCAAACGCGGGTCGCTCACTAAAGCGCGTATCGCCGTTGGTATCGCGGCCCGTGGTGATGTTGAACGGCTGACCCGAGCTACCAATGAGAAACATGTTCACGCTGATCCCACCCGGCGCGACATAACTGTTACCAGCGTAAACGAAACTCAGCGTGCTGAAATTACCGCGCGCGAACTCATTACTGAAATCGTAAGCATCGAAAGGCGCGCCGCTCTGACCGCTGTCCCTGCTCCGCGATTTGCTGAGGTTGTAACCTCCCCAAAACTGAACCTTCTTCAACGTTCCGTTTATGTTTACGCTGAAAAAGTTTCCGATAGAACGACCGGTCGATTGGTACTCGAACACGTTACCGGCGTCAGCGCCGAGCGGCCGCACGCCACTGGCCGGTACGCCGGGAATGAACGTGCCGCCGAGTGGCGCGTTGATGTTGACGAAGCGCATCATGCGGGTTGTGCGCGCGTGTGTGTATGTGAATGAGAGTCTGACGTTCGCCGGGAGTGAACGCTCCACGGTGAACATGAAGCGCAGGGAGCGCGAACTGGCAAGATCGGCATCCTTGACGTTGCGGCTCTGTGGCTGTGCAAACGCATCGAGCACTTCAATCGGCGGCACGAGCGGAAACAGATCCAACACCGCCGGACTCGTGACCAGAAACTGCTGTTGATTCGTGCCGTTGTAGCGAATCGAATTCAGCGTTATGTCTTCACCGATACGGTTGTAGAAGATACCAAAGCCGCCACGGAACACGGTCTTCGGTGGACCAGCCGGCGCTGCGGCAGGAGCCGGCGCAGGCGCGGCGGCAGTGGCTCCCGTTGCCGGCGTAGTCGCGGGTTTTGCAGCAGCAGCGGCAGGAGCCGGCGCAGCTCTCTTGCGTCCAAAGATCGGCGACCACGCAAACCCGATACGTGGCGCGAAGTTGTAATTACTGCTGATGTTGTTCTGATTCTCGTAACGAAACCCGGGCGAGAGCGTGAAGTTGGGTCGCACTTTCCATTCGTCCTGGAAATAGAACGCGGCGTCAGTCTGTTTCAGCTCCGCCTCGGGATTGCCGCCCGCGATCGTAAACTGTGTCGCCCCGCCTCCCAGCACGCGAATCGCCGACGGACTCAAACCGCCCCGCGAAAACGCGAGGGTCCTTCGATACCGCTCCAGACTGCTGAGCTCGATGATCTCCGGCAGACCGTTTGGACCATTCACAATGTTGTCGTTCGCATCGAGCTTTGGACCAAGTCCACCCGCAAACGTGTAAGCACCACCAAAATTCTGAGGCGAGATGCTGTCGATCTTCACATGCCGCAGCCGCGCACCGACTTTCAAAAAGTGATTTCCCGACGTCCATGAAGTGAAGTTCTGGAGCTCCAGTCGATCGCGCGCATCGGTTGCGGATCCCATCTGCGAGCCTCCACCACTGAACGAGTCGAGCACGTTGAGCGAGAAGGCGTCGAAAACGCTCGTCTGGTAATTACGGTTCCTGATGATTTGGAAGCGCGTTTCGTTGACCGTCTTTTCGTTGATGAGCGCGGTTTCGGTGAACTGAACGATGAAGCTGTTGCGCTTGCCGCGAAATGCGCGCGTAGGCAAATTGTAACCGCCGACGCCTTGCAGATCCTGTTGCGACTCGTTGTAGTTGAACCGGCCGACGAGCGTGTGCATCTTGTTGATTTTGAGATCGAAACGCGCGCTGCCATAGTGGTTCACATCGGGAGTGACAAACGATTCATTTACCGTCACGGGCGTTAACGTCACCGGATCCAGCACCGTCGCATTCACCACTGAATTCGCGTCGCTGAGATAGCGGCTGAAGTAAAAAGAAAACGACGCGCGCTTTTTCACGACTGGACCACTGAGGTTCACGCTGTAGCCGCGTTGTTGATAGGGCGCGCGCGTCGTAGTGAACGGGTTGCGCGAGTTCAGACTCTCGTCGTTGAAGTCGAACGCGAAAGCGCCATGCCACTTGTCGGCGCCCGGTTGCGTGTAGATCTCGATACCATTCCATCCGGGAAACTCATTCTCAGCCGAAAACGGATTGTTGTTGATGCGAACTTCGCGGATCGCTTCCTTGGGAGGGATCTGCCCGTTTGAGAAACCGTCCACCTTAACTTGCGCGTTTCCGCCTGACTCCGGATCGGCTGGTCCAGCCATCGCCTGTAACGCCGCGGCCAGCGCCTGTGGATCGTTCGGAAGCGCTTCGAGCTCGCGACCGCGCAGCACGAGTGCGTTCTGGTTGTTGTCAGAATCAGTGCTGATGTTTCGATCGTCGACGGTGACCTGTTGGTCTTCGAGGGCGACGTCAAGTTGCGCGTTGAATGTCTTGAGCTCGCGCGCCTGGATCTCGATCTCTTTCTCTTCAAACACACTGAATCCCGGTGAGACTACTTTGAGCTCGTAAGTTCCCGGTTCGAGTCTTCGGAATTCATAAACACCGGACGAGTTTGTGCTGGCAGTAGTGACGACCCCGCGGGAATTTCGCACCGTCACTTTAGCGCCGATTATGAGACTGCCGAGCTGATCGGTAACGTTGCCTTTCAGGGCGCCGGTGTTTTGCTGGGCCAGGAAAAGAGAGGCAATACACACAATTCTGAGGAGCATCGGGTATTCCTTACTTTTGGGCCGCGGATTTCACCGATGAGCACGGTGTCTTCAGTGTTTATCCGTGGCAAAGATATTAACTCATCCACGTTAGTGAACGTCGCAACCAAAAAGTTGCACAGGCGCTTACACGTTAACTCCGAGTAGAGGTTGCAAAGTTTGCGGCCTAACTTTCACCGCGGACGGCTTTGAGGTCTTTGATCAGATCGCTGATCGCATCTTCGGCGTAGAGCAATTTTTTCGCACGCCACACGACGCGCGGCGGTTTCAGTGTTTCCGGCGAGCCTTTGATGATTACAAACAGCTCTCCGTAAGGATAAGGCGTGTTGAGGATCCGGCGAAACTCAACCACATTGAAAAAGATCACGTAATCGGCTTCGGTCAGCTCGCTTGCAGCATTGAGGCTTTTGTATTTGTGAATGTATTTGTTGAGCTTTTTGGCAAGTTGTGTGTAGACCCAGCGATAACGGCCCTTCGGTACGGGATCGGCTTTCAGAACGTCGTCCATGATCGCGCGTTCACGATCGCGGGCGTCAATCACGCGTGATTTATAGACGACGAGCAGCGCCTTGTGCTTGTCACGCACTTCTTCGAGCGAGTTGCCGAGGGCTGGGTCAGGCGCCTGCGCGGCGACAGAAAAACAGAGGAGCAGAACAAGAACCGTGGGAGTTAAAAACTTCATACTTCTTAAAAACTCATATTGCTTTCGTGGCGCTCTTTGGCGGATGAGGCAAGGCCCCCGCATCGCTCTGGATGTCCGTTTCCTCGAATCCGAGGCGCACGATTCCGAGCGACGTTAGCGAGATGTAGTCGTTGCCCTCGGTCGTGTGACGCACCAGTAGACGCTCTCTTTTCTCCAGATCTTCCAGTGCCCTGACGATGTCGGCGTTCGCGTAGAGGGTCGTGCTGTCAAAAAGGCTCTTGGCCAGGATACGTGACTGCCCTTGTTCCTGGATGAAGTTGATTATGTATCTCTCGATCTCTTCTAACCGGCGTTTGTCCATGATTCTCCCCAATCTGAGCATGTGGGGGATGGATTGCGAGATTATGCGCCGAATTGTAGTAAGATGGCTACCTCACCGCCCCGCCAAAAAGGAGGAATTGTTATGAAGAAGCTCCTCGTAGTGTGGCTCGTAGTGTGTTTCGGCGTGCTGGTGCTTTCGACGGCAGCGTTGGCGGCTGAAGCTTTTACGCTCGCGGATCGCGTTGGTGAGCGGGGTGAACGTTCGTTCTTTCTATTTTCGACGTCGGCTGGGAATTACATCGTCCGTCACGATGGGATGGGTGAGTTTAGCTCGCCTAAGGGGATGCGGCGGGTGTTTAGATTGAATGTGAAGGGACGCATCGACCAGATTTATTTTCTCGAGCATGAGGGCGATGTGTTCATTTGCTATGAGGTGAACGAGACGACGGTCGTAGTGAGGATGGAGCAGACTAAGCGGAAGATTAGATGGAGCGCGCAGGTTGCGGATCGAGGAGTGCCGCAGATTGATGGAGATTCGGTGGTGGTTAATTCCGTCAAAATCCGCAAGGCTGATGGAAGTCAGTAAATAAGCTTACAGGATTCACAGGATAACAAGATATCCTGTAACTCCTGAAAATCTTGTAATCCTGTCTAGGCTTTAGTCTTTGACTTTGTATACTCCTTGAGATCCTTAACGGATATCTTTATCAGCTTCTTGAGCGTCGGTAGGTGGATGTCTGAGAGTCGTTTGAGGTAAAGGCACGACTTGCTGGTGCTGTGCTTGCCCAGCTTTTCCATCAGCTCACGATGCTTCTCGAAGCCCATCATGATGTACAAGGTCAGATCTTTTTTGCGCGGTGAGAAGCCCATCAACGGCCAGTCGCCTTCGCGACCGCTCGCATACTTGTAATGATAACTGCCGAAGCCAACGATGCTCGGTCCCCACATCTTCGCCTTTTTTCCGGTAATCTCCTCCATGATCTTTGCGACCGCGAAACAGTCCGCGCGCCGCTCCGGTTCGGAAATCTCGTTGAGGAAATCTTCAACACTCTGGCTGGTCGGTTTTGTTTTCGCTTCGGCCATTCTAGCTCCTAACGTGTCGTCGGATATTTGATTCCCAACTGCTCCAGGTACGTGTCGTACTTCGAAGGATCGTAGTAAAACTTTCGCATGCGCTCGCGATAGGTATCCATAGTGCGTTGGTTCAAGTACGTTGGTGGCTTATCATCAGCGCCGATTAGCGGCTGGTACTTTGTGTCCTTCGTCTGCACTTCGCGAAAATACTTCCACGATTCATTCACGAGCTCAGGTTTAGTAAATAGATCGATCATCGTCATTGCGACGACTTTCGCGCCGGCGGTTACACCTTTGTGCGCGATGGGAGTCGCCATGGCGATCGCGTCGGTCCAGTTGTGACCCGGCAGACCGGGAATGTTTGACGGGAATCGCAGTGAGACTGTCGGAACGTTCCACGACACGTCACCGATATCGTCGGAGCCGCCACGCGTTTGTTGCTCAGCCGTCACTGGACCAGCCAGCGGCATTAGCTCCTTCGCCAAACCCTGCTCGCGCCCTTTCAACTCCTTTTGCAATGCCTTCGCGAGCGTTTGATCGGCGTCACTCCATTGTGGCAGCCCAACCTGCTTTATATTTTCGTACATTGCTTCGGCTACGGGCCTGTTGAAGTGTTGCGGCCACGCTGAGCCAAGCACGCGCGAGCTGACACTCGTGTTTGTCATCAGCGCCGCACCCTGGGCCATTGAGTCGCCGATCTCGCGCATCTGTTTGATGTGCTCGTAATCGAGCTCGCGGAAGTAATACCAAACACTGGCGAGTCTTGGCACGACGTTAGGTTGATCACCGCCGTTGGTGATCACGTAATGCGATCGTTGCTGCAGACGCAGGTGCTCGCGACGGAAATTCCAACCGATGTCCATCAGCTCGACGGCGTCCAGCGCGCTGCGTCCCTGCCATGGTGCGCCGGCCGCGTGTGCACTCTCACCTTTGAATGTGTATTCGACTGACACGAGCCCCGTCGCGGACGACTGTCCCCACGAGGTGTTGAGATTGTTGCCGACGTGAGTAAACAGGACCACATCGACGTCTTTGAAAACGCCTTCGCGAACGAAATATGCCTTGCCCGCGACGAGCTCTTCCGCGACACCCGGCCAGATCTTGATCGTGCCGGGAAGCTTCTCACGTTGCATCAGGCGCTTGACGGCGATCGCTGCCGTGATGTTGAGCGGCACGCCCGAGTTGTGGCCTTCGCCATGACCGGGAGCACCTTCAATCAAAGGATCGTGATACGCGACGCCCGGCTTTTGTGATGCTTGTGGAATGCAATCGACGTCCGAGCCGAGTGCGATCACAGGATGGCCGGAGCCCCACGTCGCAATCCAGGCGGTGGGAATGCCGGCGATGCCTTGTTCGATCTTGAAGCCTTCTTTCTTGAGTATGCCGGTGAGATATTTCGAGGTCTCGATTTCCTGGAAGCCCAGCTCGCCGAAGCTGAAGACCATGTCGACCATCACTTGCGATTGTTTGGCCATGGCGTTGACGTCGGCGACGACCGCGGCTTTGTAGTCGTTGATTAGAGATGGTTGAGATCCAACTACCAACATCGATAGGCAGAGGATAAATGCAATTAGGCGCATGGATGGGCTCCTCATGTTAACCACAGATTACACGGATTAAATCCGCGGATCAGGATTTCGTTACCAATGGTAGCTCGATGAAACTCGTGTTGTAGATTCGCTGCGTTGCTTCCCTGAAGTCTTCGGGTTTGGCCCAGAAGATGTTCTTCACAAATGTCTGCGGGTTGCGATCGTAGAGCGGAAACCAGCTCGATTGGATCTGGACCATGATGCGGTGGCCCGGCAGAAAGACGTGATTCGCCGTCGGCAGCGCAAAGCGATATTTCAACGGCTCGTTTGCTTTTATCGGTTTCGCAAACTCCAGGCTCTCACGATAACGCCCGCGAAACACGTCAGCGGAAATCATCAACTGATATCCACCCATGTTCGCTTGTCCTGCAACTTGCGGTGGATAGACATCGATCAGCTTCACGACCCAATCCGAATCCGTACCGCTGGTCGAAGCGATCAAGTTCGCGATCGGCTCGCCACTGATCTTCACCGGCTCTTTTAAGACATCCGAGGTAAACACGAGCACGTCGGGACGGCCGGACATCTCACGCTGATCGTCAACGAGCCAGCGCGACCAACTACCAGCATCAATCGGACGCGCGCGAAACGGCACCGGCTTCGCCGGATCCGAGACGTATTCTTCATAACCTTGCGACGACGATTGTGCTGTGAAACCTGTGGTTAGTCCTTTGTTGAGATAGAGAGGCGCCGGTTTGATCGTGCAGCCGCGGTCGCATCCTTTGGGCCATGCAGACATTCGATGCCACTTGTTCGTTCCGGTCTCGAAAGCCGTCACTGGCGCGACGTCAGCCTTTGGCGCACCGTCTTTCAGATAGTGATCAAGGAACGGGCGCAGAATTTCCTGACGAAACGTCATTGCGGTATCACTGTTGAACTTGATCGCGCCGAGCGAGCTGCCGTCACGAATCTCCTGTCCGTGGTGCCATGGACCAAGCACCAGGAACACCTTATCGTTGTTCGTATCTTTCGGCTCGATCGCTTTGTACACCGCGATGTCGCCGTAGATGTCTTCCTGATCCCAAAGGCTGTGGACAAGCAGCACCGGAACTTTCAGCGGCTCCTTCGCCAGAATCTTATCGACAGCCTGTTCGCGCCAGTAAGCGTCGTAACTCGGATGCGCGAGTAGCTGGCGCCAGAAGCCGACCTGCCCGAGACCACGAAGCCGGCCAAGCTCGCCTGCCGAGACTGCTTCCATGAACATGTCGTAATCGTCGTAGTGGCTGGTCCACCATTCGATGTCGTTGCCGCGCGTGGCTTCCTGATCGTAGATGTAGCTCATGCCCTGCTGTCGAAACGCGCCGTTGTGAAACCAGTCGTCGCCCATCCAGCCGTCGACCATCGGGTTCATCGGCACCGAGACTTTTAACGCCGGATGCGGATTGATGAGCGCCATCAACGGCAGGAATCCGTCGTAAGAGATGCCGATGATACCGACGCGGCCATTCGTCTCGGGAATGTTTTTTACGAGCCAGTCGATCGTGTCGTAGGTGTCGGTTGCATGGTCGACTTTGGTCGGGTTCAAAGGGCCTTGCAGCGGGCGGTTCATTACGTAATCGCCTTCGGAACCATACTTGCCGCGCACGTCCTGGACCACGCGAATGTAGCCGCCCTCGACGATCACATCGGTGCCGTTGTCGTAACCGCTCAGGCTGGGACCGAGATCGGAGCTGTTCACGATCTTTGTTGTTTGATCGGCGCTGTACGGCGTGCGCGTCATCAGGATCGGTGCGTTGCGTGCGCCTTTCGGGACGAGGATGACTGTATGTAGCTTGACGCCGTCGCGCATCGGGATCATGACGAGGCGACGCTCGTAGTTGAAACCGTGGTTGGTCGGTTCGAATTTCGACGGTGTCTCGCTCTGACTCAGCACAGTTGGGCAGAGCAGTAGTAAGAGGGCGAATACAAGCAGGTTTCTCATTTATGTTTCCTCAGAAAAAATTTAGCCACAGATTACACGGATTAACACGGGATATAAATAATTATCTGTGAAGATCCCTGTAATCAGTGGCTAATACTTAACGAATTCAAACTTCCATCCGGACCGCGCAGAACGCCCGGCAGTAAAGGCTGTGCGTCCTGAAACTTTTGATCGATGAGTGGGGCATCGCGCAGTGCTGCCTGTGTGATCACTGACGGTGTCGTCGATTCGGTTTTAGCGGCATCGACGGGATCGTCGGTGACCGTCACATTTTCTGAAATCGGAACAGGTTGCAGGAGAATATCGTGCTCGACAGTCGCCTCTATCTGCACACTCAGTTCCTTTTCATACTTCTTGAAACCTGAAAATTCGACGGTCACAATGTAGTTACCAGCGACAGACTGGGGAAGTCGTACTGCCCTTCAAGGTCCGTAATGCTCTGGATTCGCTTGTCACCGAGGCGTTCTGAGCTTAAAGTAACCGTCACTCCCGACAGAGACTTGCGCTGATCCGGAATATCAGCCACGACTTTGCCTTTAATGCTGCCGGTTTGCAGCATCTTCCCCCAAACAAGGCTCGAACTACTGGCCAAAATTATTATGACCAGAAAAGGGATAAAAATACGCGTTAGTTTGTAGTACTGATTTTTGATCATTTGTCGCGTTGGTGCGAATAGACTTTGCAGGACCAAAGTCCTCATACACCGACTTACCTAAACCCTATCCACGAGGAGACCTCTCAATGAAGAACATTATAGGCGCTTTCATTATGGCCGTGTTGGCTGTATGTCTCGCCTTACCAAATTTGGTTTTCGCAGGCGCCGAGGGAGCTACAGCATCGGGTTCGTTCAAGTTTTCGTTGGAAGACGGTGAAACCAGATTCGTCGAATTCAAAGCCAGCGAGCTCGCTGAGGGCATCGGCGAAGGTGAGATGACGCTGAGCGATCCGGCGGCTATCCCCGTCGACGACCCGGATAATCCGGAGAAACCGAACACACCGGGCGTGCTGGTGAGAGCGAAGTTCGATTGTATGGATACCAGCAAGAACATGGCGATCATGGGAGGAGAGATTTTTGACTCGAATGTCCCTGCTAATATTGGACAGCGGATTCTGTTAGTGATTGAAGACAACGGTGTCGAGGGCGAAAGGGACAGACTTACATACGGTATTTATCAGCAGCCGGCAAAGGGTTGGATCCCGACCGACGCCGAACTTGACGACGACAAAGGCGCAAGCCTGACGTGGTGGGCGACGGATGCTGAGCGCAAGGACGATGTCGGAATTCAGATGCCGCAGAGCAAGCTCGTGCAGTGCAAGAGCTTTCCTGGTTCGGCGCATGATTTCTTTGAGTTCAAATACGGTGGTGGGGATTTGCAGGTCACGGACAGGCAGTGATTGTTCATCCACAGATTACACAGATGATTTAACAATCTGTGTAATCTGTGGATACTAACTAATCCTGCGCTCAATGCGGCGATCGGGTATCAGCCAGATCGCTGCTACCAGAACGTAGATCGCGCAGGCGAGCCAGGGTCGCACAAAGGCCAGCGCAATTCCTGTCAAATAAATCACCATCGAGATCTTACCCTTAAAGTCAGATCCCAACGCTGAAGCCAATAGTTCATTCCCTGGCGCAGCGAGCAGGGCGCGCACCAGGATGGTATAAGCGATGGCGGCTAATAAAAGTACCGCGCCATAGAGCGCCACAGGCCACTGCGAAAAGTTGTTTTCACCCATCCACGCGGTCACAAACGGAACCAACGACAACCAAAACAGCAGATGCAGATTGGCCCATAGTGAGCGCCCGTCGATGTGTTCGGTTGCGTGGAGGAGATGGTGATGGTTGTTCCAATAAATCCCGATGTAGATAAAACTCATTACATAGCTTGCAAAGACGGGAATTAGTGGGCGCAGTCCAGCTAAGCTTGTGTCGTGCGGTACGCGCAGCTCAAGCACCATAATGGTGATGATGATGGCGATAACGCCATCGCTGAACGCTTCCATTCGGCCGGTGCTCATGAACGTTACTTTTTGCGGCCGATAGCGAAGAGACCTTGAGCAGAGCGCACGTACATCACTCCATCCGATAGCGCCGGTGTGGCCATCAGCAACTCACCCATCGAGTTCGTCGCGATGTGATTGAACTTCTCACCGGCAGTCACGACGAGTATCTCGCCGTCTTCGTTCGACAAGTAGATCTTGCCGTCAGCCGCCACTGGCGACGCGCTGAAGCCGCTGCCGACGAGGGGCACACGTTGTCGATAAATCTCTTCACCGGTTTTCAGATTGTAAGCGTCAAACGTGCCGTTGTTCGCGAGCACGTAAAGAAGACCGTTGTAGATCAAAGGCGTCGGCATGTAGGAACCACGTCCGGTGCGGCTCCAGACGACGGTGTCGCTGCTCGTCTTTCCTTCCGGCAGCGTTAGATCACCACGCGCGCCCGCTTTCACGACGAAGATCGGTCGCTCTGGTCCACGTCCACTCACGACGACGAGCATGTCGTCTGCGAAGATTGGTGTTGGCGCTGTGATCCTGGAGCTGCGTCCGAGTCGCCAGAGCTCTTTGCCTGTGCGCGGATCGTAGCCGCGAATGAAGTTCGAAGCGTTGGCGATGAGCTCCTCGCCTTTCGAAGTGGTGGCGACTGTCGGCGTGCCCCACGAAGGGATCTCGTCGCGACTTGTTTTCCAGACCGCTCGACCATTTTCCGCGTTGAAAGCGATCATGAACGAATCAGTCTGCGTGTCGCACTGTAGTATTACCAGGTCTTTCCAGATGATGGGCGAGCTGGCCGAGCCCCACTCGTACGTGGGAATGTCGTAGGCGCCGAGATCGAGGCGTCCGAGATCGACTTTCCAAAGCGGCTTGCCGTTGACGTCGTAAGCAAATAAACCCTGCGATCCGAACCACGCGACGACGATGCGACCGTCAGTCACGGGTGTGGAGTTCGCGTATGTCGACTTGATGTGACGTTTTTCGCGCGGCTCGCCTTCGTAAGCGACTCGTTCCCAGAGGATCTTGCCGGTCGGTTTGTCGACCGCGTAGATCATGAAGCGGTGCTTCGAACGATCTGTCGACGCATTGCCATCGCCGTACAAGCCGGGACGAAACGACGCCTTCGGATCAGTGCTGACTGCGCTGGTGACGAAGATTCGATTTCCCCAAACGACCGGGCTCGAGTGTGCAAGGCCGGGAATAGACGTGCGCCAGAGGATGTTCTGGCCCGTCTTGCCGTTCCACTCGTCAGGGAGATTTTGTCCTTCGGCAACGCCGGACGCATTTGGACCACGAAACGAGGGCCAGCTTCCTTTGTTGTTGGCAATCGGGCGAGTGGGTGGTTTGCCGTTGCCGGTACTGACGATCTCGCGCGCCGGTTTAGTAACAACCTCATCTGCCGGTCGCCACGTACTGCGATTGAGGATCATTTGCCGTGGCCTGCAGTCGTCTGAAACGAGGTTGAAGGAAAGATGCTTGCCGTCAGTTTCGTAGCGATACTTGCCGGGGCCATCGCAGCCGCCCGGTCCACCGGCCATCAGGAGCTCAACTTCCGAACCGAGGTTTTTATAGGTACCGCTGACCTTGGGCCAGCCGGCGCCTTCGATTGTGAACGTGCCTGCGGTATCGAAACGAGCTGAAAAAACTCCAAATTTCAAAGGCTGCGAAGGAAGAGATGCCTTGGGCTTATGCGTCTCGATGTACTTGCGCGCGAATTCGACCCAGTGTGGACTCTCGCGCAGTCCGACTTTCACGGCTTCGGCTTCTGCGTCTTCGACTTTCCAGCCGTCGCGCAACACGCGCCTGATCATCCAGAACGCGCCGACGCGAATCGCGGCCGTGCAATGGATGAACGCCGGCCGATTTTCCGGATCGTCAGTGATCTTCAAAAACTCTGCGACCTGTTCTTCGTTCGGATTGCCATACGCGACAGGGATGTTGAAGTATTTCAAGCCGAGCTCTTTGGCTTTCGCTTCTTCTTCGGCAGCGCGATGCTCGCTCGGTTGTCGCAGGTTGATGATGGATTTGACGCCGTCGGCTTTGAGCTTTTCGAGATGTTCGAGTTTTGGCTGGCCGCCGGTGCAGAAGTCTTTGTTGACGCGGAGGAAGTTGCGGATCTCCCCTGGGTCCTGCGCCATCACGGTTAACAGTAAAACTCCAATGAGAAAGCTAGTTTTCATAGTAAAACCTCAACACGGATTTTCGCGGATTGACGACGGATTTCATTCTAACTCCATTCTTTTGTCCCGATAAGCACTTTTAGAATTACTGGAGAATTGGCAAGCAGCATCGTGGCCCACGTGCGCCGCTGATTGATGTCTTCGACCAGATAAAACATGCGTGGCGGGAAGTAGATCAGTATCGCGAGAAAACATAGAAAGAAAAGTCGTCCCAGAAATTCTACGACTCCGGATGGTCTGCCGAGTTCCGCGAACGTGAGTGTATTCCAGATCACCTGAAACAGAATCATGTTCACAAAGATGCAGATGTCGCCGAGCAGCTCGCTTTCCGGACGCCGCAGAAACTCGGAACGTGGCGGCTTCTTCGGCGCAGAGAAGTATCGATAGATCAGATACGTTTGCGCGATCGTACAGAACAGTCCGAGAAAAATCAGCGGAACAAAGATCGCGCCGTTGTTAAGTAGTCGCCTGCCGAATAGAAACTCACCAAGACCCGCAACGATGGCCGACATGAGTACGAGGTTCAGGCAGAAGTAAAAGATTGGATTGAAGAGACAGCCGGCCGCGCCCGCGTCCCACTCAGCTTTCTTTCCTTCCTTTTGCAAACGCTGATGAAAATGCCAGCGCTTCATGACGGCGCCGGCGGCCGGCAATACCCACATGCTCAAACACAATCCCAACAACGTGAATTGCGCGAGCCGCTCTTCGCCATTAGCGAGTTGAACGAGCTGGAGAAAGTAGCCCGTCAGCCAGCGCATCAGGACGAGGTTTAGAACGAAGACAACAATGTCGAGCAGCAGGCCACGATTTTCTTTGGCAAGGATGTTTGGGGGAGAAAACATCGGTCATGTACGATAGCACTTGTGGCTAACGAGCGCGATAAAGATATCGTCTTTCGACCTCTGTACGAGAGTCCGATCATCAGGGTACACGACTATTGTTGCCACATCGCGCGCGGTGGACCGGGCGCGGAAGAAGAATCGGACGCGAACAACATCGTGCTGATGCGTCACGGCGCGTTTGCGCGTCACTTCGGACGCCGCACCACGACAGCCGACGTGAACCAGGCAGTGTTCTTCTCGCGCGAGTCGACTTATCGCGTCAGTCATCCGTCCGATTGCGGCGACCGCGGCACCGTCTTCACTGTTTCTCCGCGTGTGCTCAACGACATCGTGCGCGAGCTCGATCCGTCGATAGACGATCATCCGGAGCAGCCGTTTCGATTTTTTACCGGACCGTGTGACAGTGGCGTGTTCTGGCGGCATCGTGAGCTCGTGCAGCGGCTTGAGTCTGCTGAGTCGAATCCGTTGGAACCGTTGTGGGCTGATGTGACCGCGCTGCAGCTCGTCGCGGACGTGCTCGAATCGGCGTTCGTCAAACACGGCGTCACGCGCCGGCCGAAACGCGAAGGTACAGACGTGGATCACGCGGAGCGAACGGAAGCTGCGAAGACGTATCTCGCGTCGAAGATGAGCGAGCGTGTCACCCTCGACGAAGTTGCGCGCGCGGTTCACGTTTCGCCATTTCATCTCGCGCGGATCTTTCAGCAACAGACTGGTGTACCGGTTCATCGATACCTCACGCAGCTTCGGTTAAGGGCGTCGTTGGAACGATTGGCTGCGGGTGCGAGCGATCTCACTGCCCTCGCGTTGGAGCTTGGGTTTTCGAGTCACAGTCATTTTACTGATGCTTTCCGGCGGGAGTTTGGCAGGGCGCCGTCTGAAATACGCAAGATTCTGGAAGTCGATACGGCGCGGTGATTGTTAGCCTGTCTCCGTTGGTTAATTCATTTCAAGGGAGAAGGTTGACATGAACACGAGCAAATGTCCGGTCTGTGATTGGGCGATCAATGACGGCGGAATCAAAGTGACCGTGGCTGGAAAAGAGATCACGGTTTGTTGTGATGAGTGTGTGGAGAAGGCGAAAGCTAATCCTGAGCAGTACGCGGCTGCATAAGCTATCAGCGGGGGCAAGCCCCTCTTCCTGACTTGTTCTTTTTTGAGAGCCGCTGTTCCTTTGAGAACCAGAAACAAGAACAAGTCAGGAAGAGGGGCTTGCCCCCGCTCTTCATTCTCAGCGCGTCAACTGGCGATACTTGATCCTGTGCGGTACTTCCGCCGCTGCGCCTAATCTTTCTTTCTTATCAGCCTCGTAATCTGAGTAGCTCCCCTCAAACCACACAACCTTGCTATCGCCTTCGAACGAGAGGATGTGCGTGGCTATCCGATCGAGGAACCAGCGATCGTGCGAGATGATCACCGCGCAGCCCGCGAAGTTCTCCAGCGCTTCCTCCAGTGCGCGCAGCGTATTCACATCGAGGTCGTTGGTGGGCTCGTCGAGCAACAACACATTCGCGCCTTCCTTCAACATCTTCGCGAGATGCACGCGATTGCGCTCACCGCCTGACAGCATCCCGACTTTCTTCTGCTGATCCGATCCCGAGAAGTTAAACCGCGCCACATACGCGCGCGAGTTCACTTCACGCGCACCCAGCTTCAACACGTCTTCACCGCCGCTGATCTCCTGCCATATCGACTTCTCCGAGTCGAGTGTGCGGCTCTGATCGACGTACGCGAGCACGACAGTCTCACCTTTGCGAATAGTGCCGGCGTCCGGTTGTTCCTGTTCCGTGATCATCCGAAACAGCGTCGTCTTGCCCGCGCCATTTGGACCAATCACACCGACGATTCCACCGGGCGGCAGCGCGAAGTTCATGTCGTCAACGAGCAGGTTTTGATCGTAGCCCTTGCTGACGTGCTCCGCTTCGATCACGACGTTGCCGAGTCTTGGTCCGGCCGGGATGTGAATCTCCAGATCTTCACGACGCTTTTCACTCTCCTGCCGCAGCAGATCTTCGTACGAGTTGATCCTCGCCTTGCCCTTGGCGTGACGCGCCTTCGGCGACATGCGTATCCATTCAAGCTCGCGTTGCAGAGTTTTCTGTCGCTCAGTCTCCGATTTTTCTTCGCGGCGTAGGCGCTCCTGTTTCTGTTCGAGCCACGAGCTATAGTTTCCCTTCCACGGAATGCCCTGGCCGCGATCGAGCTCGAGAATCCAGCCGGCGACGTTGTCGAGGAAGTAACGATCGTGCGTGACTGCGATGACTGTGCCCGCATAGCCGTGCAGGTGATGTTCAAGCCACGCGACCGACTCCGCGTCGAGATGGTTCGTAGGCTCGTCGAGCAGAAGGATGTCAGGCTTCTGAAGCAGCAAACGACACAACGCAACGCGACGCCTCTCACCGCCGGACAGCACTTTCACAGGGGTGTCTGGTGGCGGGCAGCGCAGCGCGTCCATTGCCATTTCGAGACGTGAATCGAGATCCCAGGCGTCGAGCGCGTCGAGTTTCTCCTGCACTTCGCCCTGGCGTTCGAGTAGCGCCGACATCTGGTCGTCAGACATCTCTTCGCCAAACTTCGCGTTGATCTCGTCAAACTCTTTCAGCAGGTTCACTGTTTCCTGAACTGCTTCTTCGACAACTTCACGCACGGTGCGCGCGTCGTCGATCAAAGGCTCCTGTTCGAGATAACCGACGGTGAAGCCGGGCGAGATGACGGTCTCGCCGTTGAAATCTTTATCAACGCCCGCGAGTATGCGGAGCAGGGAAGACTTGCCGGAGCCGTTCAGCCCGATGACGCCGATCTTCGCGCCGTAGAAATAGGAAAGATAGATGTCTTTGAGGACCGGCTTCTTATCGTAAAACTTGCTGACGCCGACCATTGAATAGATGACTTTGTTTGGTTCAGTACTCATGATGTTCAAATTAAAACTTATCACGCAAAGACGCAAAGGCGTGCCAAATTCTTCGGTCGCGTTTGAGTCTTTGACCCGCCTTTGCGCCTTTGCGATCTTTGCGTCTTTGCGTCTTTGCGTGAAAAACCTATTTAGCTCTTCAGTAACTCCTTCGCGTGTTTCCTTGCACTCTCTGTAATCTCAGCGCCGGTGAGCATGCGTGCGATTTCTTCAACGCGCCCGGCTTTATCGAGGCGGCCAACGCTCACCTGCGTCCGACCTTTCAATGCTTCTTTCTGCACGACGAGATGACTGTCTGCGAACCGCGCGATCTGCGGCTGGTGCGTTACGCACAGCACCTGGTTCGTCTGCGCGAGCTTTTTCAGTTTAATCCCGACTGCTTCACTGACTCTCCCACCGATTCCGGTGTCGATCTCGTCGAACACGATCGTCCGCGGAAACTGCGATCCATTCGCCACCGTCTTCAGCACCAGCATCAACCGCGACGCCTCACCACCTGACGCCACACGCGCAAGCGGCTTAACCTCCTCGCCAACGTTCGCTGAAAAGTAAAACTCCGTGTGATCGATCCCTTTCTGTCCCGCGGTGTCTACGCTGTCGTTCACCTGCACCTGGAAACGCGCGTTATCGATCGCCACTTCCGCAATCCCTCTTTCGACAGCCTGCTCAAACTTCTTCGCCGCGCGCGCCCGCTCCTTATGTAACTTGCGCGCGAGCTCCATATAACGCTCGCGTGCCGCGGCAAGCTCGACATTCAACTCTCGCTCACGCTCATCAGACGTCTCAATCTGTCGCAAACGATCTTCCGAGCTCGCCAGGTGTTCGAGTGAAGCCGCGATCGATCCGCCGTACTTACGCTTGAGCCGCGACAGCTCCGCCAGCCGATCTTCGATCTCCTCAAGACGCTTCGGAGAGAACTCCAGCCGGTCGGCAAAATCGCGCAACGAGAACGAAAGCTCCTCCAACAACACACGCGCCGTTTCCAACCCTTCGAGATAGTCGCGGAAGCCCGGCTCGTATTCAGCGAGCTCCTCGACCTCTTTCAGCGTCTGTCGCACGCGCGTCACCGCCGCACCATCGTCTTCATAAACCCGTTCGTAACTCGACTGGCACAGCGTCGTCAGCTTCTCGACATTCGCCAGCCGTCGCCGTTCTTCTTCCAACTTCTCATCTTCCCCAGGCGACAACTGCGCGCGCTCAAGCTCGGCAATCTGAAACTTCAACGTATCAACCAGTTGAAATTTCTTCGCCTCATCGTGCCGCAACGATTCCAGCTCACGCCGCACGGCAGTCCAGTGCTGGTAAGATTCAGCTACTTCAGTGCGCAACCCGCCGTTGCCTGCAAACGCATCGAGTATTTCGAGATGCGTCTCCGGATTAAACAGCGTCTGCTGCTCGCCCTGGCCGTGAATATCGACGAGATACGGTCGCAGATCGCGCAACAGCGACTGCGTCGCGAGTTGATTGTTGATGAAGATCTTATTGCGGCCCGTTGCGGAAAGCTCGCGACGAATGATGAGATCGGTCGTCTGTTCGAGGCCCGCGTTTTCAAGCAGCAGCTCGAGATCCGGATTCGGAGTAACCGAGAACAGCCCTTCAATCGATCCGCGTTCAGCGCCTGACTTGATGAGGTCGCTGGAGAAGCGTCCCCCAATCAACACGCCGAGCGCGTCAACGATGATCGACTTCCCCGAGCCAGTCTCGCCGGTGAGCAGATTGAGACCACTCTCAAACTCAACCTGCATGTCGTCGATTAGAGCGATGTTGGAGATGTTCAGAAGCTGAAGCATCGGTATCCACAGATTTTCGCAGACATGCGCAGTTTTGGAAACTGCGCATGCCGCGAAAAATCGGTGGGGGATGTTCCTTAGAACGTGTACCGCAGCGCGAACTGCATTACGCGGCCGGCTTTGGTTTCATTCAGAGGTGCTTGAGTTGAGGTGAAACGACCGAAGTCGGAGGTCGGATTTCCGCCCAGGAAGGGATCGACGTCCAAACTCAAATCAGCGATGGTGAGTCCATCAAAGCGCTGAGTGTTGGTGACATTGAACACTTCCCAACGGAACTGCAATGCGTGACCTTCCCACGGCAACTTGAACGACTTGTAAAGTCCCATGTCCAGAGAAATGTATCCCGGGGCACGAAGCACGTTTCTGTCGCCCACTTCGCCTGGTCGAGCGTTCCGGAAGCTGCGATAAACAGCCTCAGGGTCGCTAAACACGTTCGGACTTCCGTCTGGTCCATTTCGCGTTGGCGACGACTGCACTGGCTGCACCCGAACGCCGTTTGACTGCACGTTCCAGTTTGTAGCCCAGACGCAGCAATCGAACGGTGTTTGGATCGGCAGACCACTGTTCCAACGGAAGATTCCTGTGCTCTGCCAACCGCCGAACGCCTGCTCAACAAAACCACTTGCGTTCGAGAAGAACCGTTTACCACGCCCGACCGGAAGTCCAACCACCCAGTTCGCGTTGATGATGTGTCGAGCATCAAAATCCGAAGTGGCATAGTTAGAATCGGGGGAGAGCGCGTTAACGATGAACGCCGCACCGTAGCTGCCGGAAGCCTGCAACCCCGAAGCGTTGTCCAGCGAATGGCCGTACGTGTAGTTGAAATCGAACGTCACGTCGTCGCGTAGTCGCTGACGCACGCTCATTTGGAACGCGTTGTAATTGGAATGAGCAATAGTCGAGAACGCGGAGAGCGCACCAAACTGTGGCTGGTAGAACATGTTGTTGAACTTCGCCGGTCCACCGCCGAACGGGCACGTCGTACAGTTTGGACTGTCGTCCCAAAGCAACTGCAGGAACGTGTAATCGCCGATTTCGGCGCCACCGACAGATTCCGGCGCGACAAAAGCGTAAGCCGCCTGTGTCGGTGTCAGCGAAGCATCTCCCCACCAATCCGGCATGAACGGGAACAGGTTGTTGAAGAATGGAATGTCAGGGATAGAGTTGATTTCACGGCCTGCGTACTTGTATTGCACGAGGGCGTTGATCGCGTCGTAATAACTCAATCCCGTCTGTGGATCGCGAATGTTGTTGAGCTGCATGATGTCGCGCGAGGCGAGCAGGTTGCGAGCCCAGCGGCCGACATAGCTTGCTTCAAATGACAAGCCCTTGCCGATTTCACGACCATACGAGAAGTTGAAGCTGTAGTTGTACGGAGTTGTAATTCCCGAGTCCAGCGAGACTTCAATGCGTTGATCTTCGTCTGAAGGAACTGTCAACGGGAACTGCAACGTTGCCGGGATCGGACCCGGAGAACCCGGGAAGGGCAGTGAGCGAACGTTAGGATTGAAACCGGTGAACAACGGTCCAAGCTCACCTTCAATCACGTCAAACGTATTGGCGTTGATGTTACGCGCGGAAGTGAAACCCGCCAGGTTGTTGAGATCGAAATTGACGGCGAGCTGGCTGCCGATGCGATCGTAAGTCACGCGGAAGCCACTACGAATAACAGCCTTGCCGTCTTTACCCAAAAACTTGCCGAGGTTCGGCGACCATGCAAAAGAAATTGACGGGGCGAAGTTGTTCCAATCCTGCTTGTAATAGCCGTCTGCATTATTCGCCTTGCCGCCCAGTACGAAAGTGATTGGATCAGTGAAGGGCACGCCCTGGTCTGCGCTTGCCCGCCGCTGATTGAAATAGTCAGTCAAGCCCACATTCGGGACGACCTGAAGGCCATTTTTCTCATAGACGGGCGTTGATGTTGACCAGCGAACGCCGTAGTTGAACGTGAAGTTCGGACGCATGCGCCACGAATCCTGGACGTATGCTTCGTATTCCTGAGTCGCGAATGCACGATCCGTCGGTGTGCCGACTTGTTGTAGTTGCCCACTCGCGTCGTACACGAGATTGGCGCTGTACTGTGAATAACGGCCGATCACGGACGCGAGCGCGTCGCGCAGATCGCTGCCGCTCTGAAAGTCGGAGAACGGATCGATGAGCACCGCACCCGATGCGTTGTAGAACGACGGGTTGATAACGGCATCATCGAATGAAGCGCCGGTGGAGATGCGATTATTGGTAATCAAGCGAACGTTGCCGCCGGTTCCCCACGTGTGATTTCCACGCACCCACGAAATGTCGTCCACAAAGTTATGAACCGGTGTGGTTCTTTGCAGTGAGCGACGGAATCCTGATGGTGAAAAGATAAACCGGAAGTTGACCCGGTTCTCAGTCGAGTCGCCTGCCTGTGTGAACGAGGCGCGAGTCAAACCGTAATTGAAACGGTTGACGAGCGAAGGATTGATGGTCCAAACGTGACCGACGGCCATACCTTTCGGATGGTTCCAGGTGCTCAGTGGCGGCGTATCGGGGAAGCACTGGATGTTGTCACCCGCAGCGCTGCAATCCGAACTGAAATAAACCGCACGCGTGACGAGATCGTTCTGGTAGTTGCCACGAAGGAACAACTGCTGGTTGTTTGTCAGGTTGAAATCGAAACGGGCGATGTAAGTGTTTTGTTCAGTCGGCGTGCGCGCGTTGAAGCGGAAGCCACCGGTGTTAAGACCGTCACCTACTGTGCTGTCGTTGGCTGGATATCTTTGTGACGCAGCCGCCAACACAGCGAGCGTCGCCGGGTTGATGCCGGGACCGGAGTCACCGTTGAACGACTGGTATGCAGACTGAATCTCAGCGGGCGTCAGGCAGTCGACGCCGGAAGGGGTCCCTGCCGGACAGCCGGGATCGCTGAAGCCACTTTCCGTGCGATAGCGCACGATGCCCTGGCCCAACGTCGGCAGCGGTACTTCGCGGACAACTGAGGTGGCGGTTGCTTCGCGAAATCCTTCATATGTAAAGAAGAAAAACGCCTTATCTTTCTTGATTGGACCACCAACCGATCCGCCGAAGATGTTTCGCAGTAGCTGCGGACGCTCAACGCCCGCTGCGTTGTTAAAGAAATCGTTTGCCGTGGTGACGGTGTTGCGATGAATTTCAAACAGCGAGCCGTGCCACTGATTTGATCCGGAGCGCGTTACGAGTGAAACCTGCGCGCCCGAAGAACGGCCTTGTTCGGCGTTCGGATTAGTGGTGGTTACGCGAAACTCCTGCAACGAGTCGCGGGTTACGCGCAACACGCTCGCGAATGCTTCGTCAGTCACGACGTCGAGACCATCCTGCTGCTCGTTGACGTCAACACCGTCGAGCGTAATGTTCGACTGGTCTGCGCGTCCGCCGTTCACGGAGCCGGTGCGGGTCACACCAGGTTGCAGCGACAGCAAGCCGACGACGTTGTTTGCGTTCAGCGGCAATTCAGTGATGCGTTTGCGCTCGAATGAATTGCCGATGGTAGCGTCGCTCGTGTTGATGGCTGCCTCTGCGGCGGAGGTGACGTCTACTGTTTCAGAAACCGCGCCGATTTCGAGTGGCACGTCCCTGACTGTTGGGGTATCGACGAGAGCCTGCACACTGGAGGCTGACGCCGTCTTAAATCCCTGCGCGGTAACTTCAAGTCGATAGGTACCGGGCGGGATAGCCGTAAAGACGTATTGACCATCGTCATTGGTCTGTTGAGTACGTGTAAAGTTTTTTGAAGGGTCGGTAAGTGTGACGGTCGCACCCTTCACGAGATTACCATTAGGGTCTTGAACCGTGCCGCGAACAGTGGTACCGCCTGCCTGGGCAAAACTGTTCACAGCGCACAGTATTAAAACCAGAAACAAAGCTACAGAAAAACTTCCGAATCTGAGTTCACTCATAGCAAATCTCCCTGATTTTCCTTTTGTTGCTAGGGCTTTGAATCCGTTGATCAAGGGATCAACGCTTGACGGGTTGTGCCTAAAGTTGGGGGAGACAAAGGCAATCGGCGAAGACGCAGTTATTGTTCCAAGCTGCGCAATCGCTTCTAATTGAGGAAAAAGCGCACTGATTATAGGCCAACTAATAAGTTGCAGCTACAGTAATTCCAAAAAACCTTATTCGGCATTGCTGTTTTTGAACTGCAAAATTTTGGACTATGAGTGCGGAAAAATGCATCGGCACAGATTCCACAGATCTTCGTTAATAGATGTGTGTAATCTGCGGTCTGGGAATTAATCACATGACAATTAACCCGATCGATATTCTGCTCGTGATTGTGATCGTTCTGAGCGTGCTCAATGGCTACCGGCGGGGGTTTGTTCACGGTGTGCTTGACCTCGCGGGCTGGGTGCTGAGTTTGGTTGCGGGATTGCGTTACTACCAGCCTCTTGCGCGTTGGCTTGGACCCCGCATCGATGTGTGGTCTGAGGTGTGGGACCAACCGATTGCCTTTATTCTAATCGCGATATTCGTCGGCGTGCTGGTGCAAGCCATCGGTTACGCGCTGCTGCGACGTTTACCGGAAGATATTAATGAGAGTCGCACTAATCAGGTGTTTGGAATTATTCCTGGTTTTGTGAATGGATTGATCATCGTCGCGATCCTCTCGGCGCTGCTGCTGGCGATTCCGTTGAGTGAGGGGGTGAGCGAGCGCACCCGCGACAGCGCCATCGTCGATCGACTTGCGGTTTATGCGGAGAGGCTTGAGGGCCAGCTTCGACCGGTGTTCGGTGAGGCGATTGCGCGCACAATGAACCTGCTGACGATTCGTCCTGATTCGGACGAGAAAGTCACGCTCCCGTTCAAAGTCGATAACTCGCGACCTCGTCCTGATCTTGAAAAGCAGATGTTGGATCTCGTGAACCAGGAAAGACAGGCCGCGGGTCTGAATCCGCTCGCGCCCGATCCGGAGTTAACACAAGTTGCGCGACAACATTCGGCGGACATGTTTGCGCGTGGTTATTTCGCGCACGATACGCCGGAAGGACGTTCGCCGTTTGATCGGATGCAAGCAGCGGGAGTGCGTTTCCTTACTGCGGGTGAGAACCTGGCGCTCGCGCCGACGCTTTCCCTCGCCCACACCGGACTGATGAACTCTCCCGGCCACCGTGCAAATATCCTCCGACCGCAATTCGGCCGAGTCGGGATCGGCGTCATGGACGGCGGCATGCGCGGCCTGATGGTCAGCCAGGAATTCCGGAATTAAGATCGGCTTAACTTTTCTCTTTGGGCACAAGCTCGATCGATAGTTTTTGAACTCCACGAATCACCGTGACAGGCACGCTCTTTCCGATCCGCTCATCCGTCAACAACCTGTGCAGATCGTCGATTCCGCGAATCGGAACCCCATCAAATTCAACCACGAGATCGCCCGCGAGCAATCCGGCTTCTCTTGCCGCACTGGCTTCGCCGTTAGTCTCAAACGAAACCACCAGCACTCCAGTCTCGACCGGCAATTGATAGAAGCGAACAATCCGTCGCGGTATCGGCACGTTCTGACCCGCCAAACCGATATAACTCCGGCTGATCTTCCCATCGCGAATCAATCGTCCTGCGACAAACTTCGCAGTATCGATCGACGTCGCAAAGCAGATCCCCTGCGCCGGAAGAATCGTGGCCGTGTTGACTCCGATCACTTCGCCGCGCGAGTTGACCAGCGGTCCTCCCGAATTCCCCGGATTCAGCGCCGCGTCTGTCTGGATAACTCCATCCATCAGCCGGCCCGACTGTGCTCGCAGCGAGCGTCCGAGCGCGCTCACCACGCCGGCCGTCACCGTATATTGAAATCCGAACGGATTGCCGATCGCGATGACGAGCTGGCCGACGCGAATCGAATGCGACTCGCCGAGCTCGGCGGGCACGAGATTCAGCGCCGTGATGCGAATCACCGCGAGATCCGTGTCTGGATCGTCGCCAATTAACTGTGCCTGGAAGCGTCGACCGTCCATCAGCGTGACGTCGATCTTCGACGCGCCATGGACTACGTGACTGTTCGTCAGAATGAACCCGTCCGGCGTAAACACGAACCCCGATCCGGTGCCGGTGATTTCTTGCGGTCCCGGCCCACGTCGCTGACGTCCACCGGGAAGACCTGTTACCTGAATATAAACAACCGAGGGACTAACTTTGTCCGCTGCTTCGATAACCGCGCGTGAATAAGCGTCTAATAACCCTTCATCTGTATCTTTTGCTACTGCGTACTGCATTTATATTTCTCTCTCTCCTATAACTCAGAATTATACGCGACGGATGACACGGATAAAAATCCGGATTCTTATTCGCGCGCTCCGTGGCACTTCTTGTACTTCTTCCTGGAGCCGCACGGGCAGGGATCGTTGCGGCCGGGCGGCGGCGTCTCGTATCTGACGGTCGGGTTCTTCAGCTCCTCACCCGTCACGAAACGCCACTGGCCGTTTTCACGTTCGAACAAACTTCTTTCACGGTGCCGCTGGTCTTCGCCGCCCTGCGTGAACTGCGCTTCGAACGATACGAACGCCTTGTTGTCGTTGACCTCTTTCGTTTCGATGATTTCCAGTCCACGCCACGTCGATGTTTCGGACCATTCGCGAATAAAAGATAGATCGATTTCCTTGCGCGTGCGTGTATGAGTCGAGGCAACGATGAAGTCGATCGCATGCGACACAAAAGCCGAATACCGGGCGCGCATCAGCTCTTCGGCCGTCTCGCTTTCGCGCGTGCCCTTGATAATCGGCTCACAACACTCGGAGAAGAGAACGCCCGAGCCGCACGGGCAGATTTCGTTGTTTTCAGTCATAGAACAAGCTTACACAATTTTACCGATTACGCGGATCGAAACTGGTGATATGATGCGCGACACTCGGAGGCCCGGACCATGCTGATTACCAGAACTGGCCGACTCACAACCCTGCTGGTCTTGATTTCCCTTGGACTTGTGCTCGTCGTCGCGCAAGAATCCGCAACGACTTACGAAGAGCAACTTGCGAGCGCAAAAGACTTGCTGCGCCTGAACCGGTATGACGAAGCGGTTAAAGGTTTCAGACGTGCGAACGAGATGCGCGATAAAAAATCCGCTGAGTGCTATGTCTTGATGTCAGACGCGTATCTCAGCCTGGAGGCTTACAAGAACGTGATCGCTGCAGCGGACAAGTCGATCGCGTTGGCTGGAGGCGACACGCAGCTACTGCTGACGGCCTATAACAACAAGGGACTGGCGCTTTTGGCCCAGGCGGATAAAAAAGATCAAACGAAGCTTGAGGCTGCGGAGGTAGTATTTCGCGAAGCGCTGAAACTGAAAAATGCGCCGGCAGTGCTGCGCTACAATCTCGGTGTGGTCCTGTTGCAACTGAATCGTGACGAAGAGGGCGTGGCTGAAATTGAGCAATACATGAAATTGCAGCCGAAAGGCAGCTATGTCGGGATTGCCAAAAAGCTGGTGGAGAACCCGCGCCGCGCGCGTGAGAATTTTGCGCCCGATTTTTCGTTCACGTCGTCGGATGGAGAGTACATCACGCTTGAAGATCTGAAAGGCAAAGTTGTGATGCTGGATTTTTGGGGAACGTGGTGTCCTCCCTGTGTCGCGTCAGTGCCTGAGCTTCGCAACTTGTACAGGCGTTATTCGAAAGAGCAATTCGTGTTAATCGGTATTAGCTCCGATCACGATGACGCGGTGTGGCGCGACTTCACGAACAAGAACAGGATGAACTGGCTCCAGTATCTCGATCGGGATCGACACATTCTGGAGGCGTTTAGCATTCGGGCGTATCCCACTTACATCATTATCGATCACGAAGGAATTCTTCGCTTTCAAAGCACGGGGTTTGGTTCCGCCAATCTCGACGCCGCCGTCAAGAGACAAATAAGAGCCGCGCGGAGTGTCGAAGCCAGGTGATCGGTGGCTTAAACCGCTCGATCACTTAGAGACTAAAAATAGAACAAGTCAGGAAGAGGGGCTTGCCCCCGCCGTTGGTTGGATTGGACGAGCGGGGGCAACTCTTCCTGACTTGTTCTATTCTTCCTGACTGTTCTATTCGGTGGCTCCTCATTCAATGAAGGTTAACTTGCCGAGCTTGCCCTCAGCGCCGGCGCCCCAACCGAGTTGTTTGCCGCGCGCGAAACTAAAAGTATCGAAACCAGGACCATCGATCGGTTTCCACGTGCGACCATCGTCGAGTGAGTAGTCGCCACCTGATGGCCCAAGCGCGATCAGCGCCGGCGTTTTCATGCCCGGCACGTAAGCGACCACTGAGCGAAATCCTGACAAGCCTTTCACGAGCGTCCACGTAACGCCGCCGTCACTTGTGATTGCAAGGTTGTCGACAGCTTCCTGTTCTTTCTTGTAATCACCACCCGCGATCACGCCGTGCTTCGCGTCGCGAAAAGCAATCGAAAAGATTCCACTGGATGGTCCTGAGGCGAGTGGTGTATCGGCGACTTGCCACGTGCGGCCGCCGTCACTCGTGCGCAGCACGCGCGACTTAGCCGCCGCGCCCGTTCCGATCCATGCATACGACTTCCCGAACAGCGCGATGTTAGTGCCACTCGCTGCGAACGCGCCTTCATTCTCCTGTGCGGGCGGGAGGTTTGTTGCCGGCACACGCGACCACGTGCGACCGTCAGCGGTAGTGAGTATGTAAAACTGCTTGTCAACTGAATCACCGAATGCGATGCCGTGGTTGGCATCCCAGAACGACATCGCATCGAGGAATGCCTTTTCATTGTCGTTTCTGAATTGCAGCTTCCACATCCTGCCGGCGTCAGTGGTTTTGTAGATTCGTGAGGCTGGTCCATTGCCGATGCTCATCACGTAAGCAGTTTGCTCGTCGATCGCATCGATGTCGCGAAAGTCGAGGCGGTCAGAGCTGACGATGAACATTTCCCATGTGAGTCCGCCATCCGCGGTGCGGAGGACAGTCGATCCCGCTCCACTGGCCCACGCCACCTGGTCGCTCACGGCGCTCACGCCCCGCAGTCGCTGGTTGACGCCGCTTGTTTGCACGGTCCAACGCGGCGCGAGAGTCATTAAGAGAATTGAGAGACAAACGATTTTCAAAGCCTACCTCCGTCTACTCGTGGTATTTAATTACGGCGAGCAGAGTTGAATTAACAGATTAGACTATCGTATCTATTTTCGTATGACCGATGCGTTGAAGCGATTTTACCGAACCGCCAAATCTAAAGTCACTCGTCCCGACCAGCGATCCGCAGAGGCGTCAGAAGAGCTGACGCGGGAGGCCGTCCTCTGGGCCTACCGGCTTTACCTCGATCGTGAGCCGGAAAGCGATCAAGTCATCGCTGAGCACTTGCGTAAATGTGCCACTACTGAACAATTACGCGCCAATTTCATCTATTCAAACGAGTTTCGGGACAAGAATCCCAGCCTCCATGTGCCTGTCCTGTCGGGCGATGAGCCGGCAATGACTATTGAGGAGGTGAGTACCGAACGGGATCTGCAAAAGCTTTTCGATCATATTCAGTCTAACTGGGAAGAGCTCGGAAAGAGCGAGCCTCACTGGTCGGTAGTCGTGGCGGAACAGTACCAGCAAGCCAATATTCAGGCCCATGAGAAGGAGTTTTATCAGACCGGCGCACAACATGTGGCGCAGTTATTCGGCAGCCTCGAAAGAAATCATGTCGAGTATCGAGGATTTAAAACTTGTCTGGATTACGGGTGCGGAGTCGGACGCATCACGCGCCATTTATCGAATCGATTTGAAAAAGTTCACGCCTATGATATCTCATTGCCTCATCTAAAGTGTGCGGAGGATTATCTAACAAAAGAGAAGGTCTCGAACGTCGCTCTCAACCACCTTGAACGTGTATCGGACATTCAGAACCTCCCCAAAGTTGATGTGAGTTACTCGATGATCGTGCTCCAACACAACCCACCGCCCGTGATTGCATTCATTATCGAAGCGTTGATTCGCTCACTTAATCCGGGCGGCGTCGCTTTCTTCCAGGTACCAACGTACCGGCGTGGCTACACTTTCTCGTTAACAGAATATTTGGCGGAAGATGCTGCGAAGGGTGGCATGGAGATGCACGTGTTACCACAAAGCAAAGTGTTTGACATCGCGCAGCGCGCGGGGGCACGTGTGCTTGAAGTTATCGATGACACGTGGACCGGATTGCGAGTCAAAGAGGTATCAAATACGTTTGTGATACAGAAGGAAAATCGCTGACCATGCCACAAAAAGGCACAAAAAGTTCAAAATAGGTTCTGCTGCATCTGCGCGTCGAGCCACGGTTTGTGGAACTGGCGAAGAGCCTGGGACACAGATAACACGGATAAAAAGACGGATTTGTATGAACATTTCACGACGACAGTTTCTTTCAAGTAGCGCGAAGTCGGCGGTGGCAGTAACGTTGTTGCATTCGTTTGTGCCGGCGCGTGCGCTAGCCCAGGCGGCGGCCGTGCAGCCTTTGTTCGCACGGCTCGATGCATTCATCACGCGGCACATGCACGAGACGGGTGCGCCCGGGATGACGCTCGCTCTCGCAAACCGCGACGGCCTGATCAGAGTCTCCACTTACGGTTACGCCGACATGAAAGCCGGCTCCCGGGTCGTGCCGGAGACAATGTTTGAGATCGGATCGATCTCAAAGTCATTCGTGGGTCTCACGTTGATGCAATTACGCGACGAGGGAAAACTCGATCTCAACAAGCCCATCGTCGAGTATTTGCCGTGGCTGAAGATCAACTCCAAGTTTGCAGCGGTCACTACACATCACATCTTGACGCATACTGCCGGCCTGCCCGGCGCGCCCCTCCTGCTCGATGCGCTTCTCGGTGAGCTTTGGACCGCATATGAGCCCGGCAAGCGTTTTCTTTATTCAAACACCGGCTACAACATTCTCGGTTTCCTGATCGAAGCGATCGACAAGCGACCTTTTGCGGAAGCGGTGCGCACACGAACGCTCGATCCGCTTGGGATGACGGCGAGCTCGCCGATCATCATCAACGATCTGCGCAAGTCGATGGCGATCGGCTACGAGCCGCTTCAGGAAGGCAAGCCGTTTCCGCTTAATGGACCACTCGCTGAAGCGCAGTGGCTCGAAGTCGATATTGCCGCGGGAAGTGTCGCCTCGACACCGGCCGACATGGCGAAATACATTCGCATGCTGCTCAATCGCGGAGCACTACCCAAGGGCCGTTTGATCTCCGAAGAGAGTTTTGCGTTGTTCACGAAGCCGTTGATCGATTCACCGTATCGTGGTGAACCGGCGGGATATGGTTACGGACTGTGGGTGAGCGACATCGCTGGACACACGCGTCTGCGTCACACCGGCGGCATGGTTGCTTTCAGCTCGTCGATCGATATTGATGTGACGGGGAACATCGGCGCGTTTGCGTCAGTCAACGCGAACTTGCGTGGTTATCGTCCGGTGGCGGTGACGAAGTATGCCGTCGAGCTCTTCAACGCGTCGGCAGACAATAAACCGCTGCCCGAGGCTCCAGCACCGCCGCCTGCGCCAACGGAGGTAAAGAACGCAGCCGATTACGTTGGCACTTACACTTCGCTTGATGGCAAGAAACTCGAGCTGGTGGCTGAGGGAACGAAGCTCGTGCTCGTGTACGGCAATCGTCGAATCGTACTTGAGCGCTCCGGCGGCGATCGCTTTATCGTCAAGCACCCGGACCTGGATACGTATGTGCTGGGCTTCGTGCGCGAGAACCAGCAGGTGACGCAGGCGTATCACGGCGCGAACTGGTACCTCGGCGAGAAGTACACTGGTCCGAAGACTTTCGAAACGAAGAAAGAGTGGGAAGGTTTTGTTGGTCACTACAACAACGACAGTCCCTGGTACGGCGATACGCGTATCGTGATGCGCAGGGGACAGTTATTCATCGAAGGCGTGCAGCCTCTCGTGCCGCGTGGTGATGGGAAGTTTGGGATCGGCGATCCGGAGGCGCCGGATTGGATGAATTTCGAGTCGATCGTCGACGGACGCGCGATGCGTTTGAACTTCTCAGGAATAATCTTCCGTAGGGTCTTCACGCCCTAAAGAGGTTTTTTCACGCAAAGACGCAAAGATCGCAAAGGCGCAAAGGCGGATCAAATTCCTCGGTCGCGTCCGAGTCTTTGACCCGCCTTTGCGATCTTTGCGTCTTTGCGTGAAATTACATCAACAATGATTCGACGCGGTGCGCGTGGACCATCTCCTCACACGGTGACCACGCAAACACAGTGAACTTTCCGTCCTGCGATGCGACTAACGCGAGCGCGTCGCGCTGATCGAAAACAAACTGCGCCGCAGAAAGATGTCTCGTCCCTCCGTCCTCAGTCGGCTGCACGACGATCGGAAGATTCCCAACCACAGGCTCAGTAATCACCCACTTATCAACCGGCGGACATCCTTCCTTGCGACGAATCTTTGCGCCAAACGCGAGCACGTCGTACTGATCGTTGATCACAGTCGCGCCATCGACCGCAGACATTCCACCAATCGTATCCACCGCTCTGCGCAGTGCGCCTTCCCACGATCTACGATCTTCATCCCCGACCTTCTGGCGCACGAGCGAAGAAAGCGCCGCGAACGCGGGCGCAACTGAATACAGAATCGGCTGCGCGATCGACTCACGCCAGCGATCGCTTTCCGAAGGCACGACAAGCAACGTGCCACCGTGTCCATGCGCGCGCATCGACGTGCTTAGCTGGACGAGAATGTTCAACGAGTGTTGTGGTCCATTCGTCGCCGCAGCCGTGAACGCCAACAACGCTCGGAGCAATGATGGACAGTCAGGCAGGCTCGTGCCTTTCTCGTCGATCACTTTCACCTGCTCGCCTTTGAGCACGGCCACGTTCGCATATTTTCCAAATCCGTCGAGACGCCGGTGTTTGACGACGAGCAAACCCGGCTCGATATCTTCGAGCACAAAACAGAAACTCGGAATCGTTCGCGTGGTTCCCCAAACTCTTAGTTCGGCGCCGTGGTTCCAAACGCCGAGGTGGATCTCCGGCCGCTCAACAGCGGGTGCGAGTTTCATAAGCACGCCGGCAGTCAGCGGCAGCGGGTGCTCAAACATCATCGGTTGTCCGGCTTGTTCCGGTGGCAGGTACGCGATGGAGATCTTGGGAAAGCGACCTTCTTCCGGTCGAAAGCTGGCCCAGAAAGTCGCGTTAATGATCGCCGCGATCGAGTCGGCGTCGGGCTGAGGCGCAAGGCCGTCCTCGCCCATTCGCCGCGCTTCCGCGAAATGGCGTGCGAAGAGTTCTTCAACGAGGGGCGCTGCGATATTCGCCGCCTGGTAAGTTGGAGTCATACTCATAATCTACTTGCCCGTGAAAAGCGTATTCTCGTCGACGAAACAAAGACCGTTGCCCCACGGATCGTGCGCGTAAAACGAGCGCTCGCCCCACGGCCGCCTGACGACCTCGCCCGCGCTCGCGCCGTGAACGTCTTCGGTTGATAAACAATTTAACTCGCGCGCGCGTTCGTGAACGGCGTCGACGTCGCTGACTGCGAAATAGAGGTAGTCGGGCAGTGGCTTGGGTTCAAGGCCGGGAATATTCTCGCCGTTCACATCGACGAGGGCCAGAATCACTGGACCACAATCGATGTAATGTCGCGAGCCACGTGGAATTCGCCGCCCGCGATCGCCGAGCAGCTTGCCGTAAAACTCTTCAGCCTTGTCAAGATTGTCGACTTGGAGAATGATCCGGTAGAGTATGGGCGCCATTCTGGTTCCTTTCGTCGCGATTTATCACAGATTACCGCAGGTGAGCGTTGCCTGAAAGTCAGGAGCGGAGCCAATGAAAACATACGTTGCTCGGATAACTCTGATAACTCTGCTCGGAGTCTCACTAATCTTCACCAAATCTAAAGGCTCCGCACCCACCCGCTATCGCAGGTGGCACTGACCGTGTCCAAGAATGGATCCGGATTTTGAAGGCAAAACCGTGCTCCATGACGGAAGTGTCACTGATTGCAGGCTACTACCCGGCTCAAAGGAGTGTTTATGAAAAAAGCGGTGCTGAGTATTGTGGTACTGATCGGGGTGGTGCTGCTGTTTTCACCACCGGTTGAGTCGCAGAAGACGGCGGCTCCGCGCGTTTTCGTTCCTGAGACTGGTATTACTTTCCTGCTCATCTCGCCGGGACGGTTTCAGATGGGCTCGCCCGAGAATGAGCCAGAGCGCGGTAAGGGTGAGCGACAACACTGGCGCACGATCAAGGAGCCGTTCTACATCAGCGAAACGGAAGTCACCGTCGAACAGTTTCGACGCTTCGTGAAAGCGACGGCTTATGTGACCGACGCCGAGCGCGGGGCCGAAGAAGGTGGACACACCAAAGGAGCGTTCGCAACTGTTCCCAATGGTGATAGAGAGTGGTCCGACGGTGCGAGCTGGCAGAACCCGTTTCCAAATCTCCGCGACTATCGCCTGAGGGACGATCATCCGGTCGTGCAAGTCAGTTGGAACGATGCGAAGAGTTTTGCCAAACACTTCGGATTGTATTTGCCTACTGAAGCGCAGTGGGAGTATGCCGCCCGAGCCGGAAGTAAATCCGCTTACTTGTGGGGCAACGATGAGGTGGCGGGCAATGGCTTCGGCAATGTCAACGACGCTTCCGCCGCGAAACGATTCTGTCGTTGGAACCGGTCGTTTCCTTTTGAAGACGGTCACGTGCTGATCGCGCCGGTTCGCAGTTTTAAGCCGAACTCGTGGGGACTTCACGACGTAACGGGCAATGTCGCGGAGTGGTGTGAAGACGTTTACGTTCGTGATTATCCCGCGGATGGCGCGGATGAATCGGCTGCGACAAACGGCAATGCGCGCGTGCTTCGGGGCGGTTCGTGGCTCGACCCACCCGATCTTTATCGCATGGCTAAACGGTTTGGTTTTGCGCCGCAGGGCCGGCGTGACTTCGTCGGCTTTCGCGTCGTGATGAAGGTGGGCCACGAAAAGGCACAAAAAACACAAAAGGGTTGATGCGAAGGGTTTTGGTGATCGGTTCGGGCGGGTCGGGCAAGTCGACGGTTGCGGCTCGACTCGGTGAGTTACTCAAGCTGGAAGTGAATCATCTTGATAAGTTTTACTGGCGCGCCGGCTGGGTCGAGCCCGAACGCGATGAATGGATCAAGACAGTCACTGAATTGATTGACAGGGATTCGTGGGTAATTGACGGCAATTACTCGGGTACACTCGATCTCAGACTGAGGAAATGCGACACGATTGTGTTTTTGGACCTGCCGCGCGTGTTGTGCATGTGGCGAATCATGAAGCGGTTCTTTCGTTATCGAGCGGAAATCAGGCCTGACATGGCTGAAGGCTGTCGTGAGAATCTCAATTTCGAATTTGTTAGCTGGGTGTGGAATTATCCTCGTCGTTCAAGACCAAAGGTCATCAGGCTGCTGCGAGAAAACGCCGGAGAGAAACAGATTTTCTGGCTACGTTCTCGTAATGAAGTGAAGAGGTTTTTATCCCGGCTTAGAAGCCAGACAGATTGAAAATCCCTTTTGTCTTTTTGTGCCTTTTTGTGGCTAAATCAAGGAGTAAGGTTGAAATGGAAACAGAATTGTCCGCACAAATTCCCGTCAAACGTTTCAAGAAGGCGCTGCTCGCGTGTCTCGACGAGACGTTTTCAAACGTTCATGGGATCTATCTGGATAAGGGCACCACGTTGTACGAAACACTCGACAGCGTTTCGGCGGAAGAAGCATCTCAGGCGATCTCACCGAAGTCGGCGACGATTGCCGCGCAGGTCGAGCACGTCCGTTTCTACCTCGATGTTTTGGACGACTACATGCGCACCGGAGTCGACAAGACAAACAACTGGCGCGAGATCTGGGAAACAGTTAGCGCGGTTACGCCTGAAGAATGGGAAGGGGTGAAGCGTCGCTTGCGAGAGAGTCACGAACGTGTGATGGCGACGATCAACTCGTTCGAGAAGTGGGATGGCAAATACGACATTGCCGGCTCGTTATCGGTCCTCGTACACACGGCTTATCACCTCGGTGGAATTCGACTGGCGCTCGGCGCGATCAGGGGCAAGCACGCTTAGCAATGGACCAGCAGACCTACGCCCTGGCCGAGACACTCTGGGATTACCACTTGATGAAGCATGAGATCGCAGCGGCTGATGCGATCCTGGTGCTTTGCAGTCACGATGAGCGAGTAGCGGAACGGGCCGCGCAGTTATTTCACGAAGGCTGGGCGCCGCTTGTGATCTTCTCAGGCGGTCAGGGATCGATTACCAGAACGCTCTGGAGTGAACCCGAAGCGGAGCGTTTCGCTTCGATCGCTGTCAGTTTGGGTGTTCAGCGAGAAAGCATTCTGATTGAATCGCAATCGACCAACACTGGCGAGAACATCGAGTTCACGAAGCGACTGCTGGCCAAGCGTGGTCTCGATCTACAGAAGTTCATTCTCGTGCAGAAGCCTTACATGGAGCGGCGCGCATTTGCGACGTTTCGCAAGCTCTGGCCGGAGAAAGAATTGATCGTCACGTCGCCGCAGGTTTCGTTTCGCGAGTATGTCGACACTTACGCCAACTGTGCCTTATCGGCTGCTGATGTCGTGAGCATCATGGTCGGTGATTTACAGCGAATCAGAGTTTATCCATTGCGCGGTTATCAAATCGCGCAGGAGATCCCGGACGAAGTCTGGGGCGCGTTTGAAGAATTGGTCCGCGCCGGATACGATAAGTATTTAATTAACGCCGAAGGCGTTGGCTAATTTCAGCCCAGGGTTCGAGCTTGCGAGAACCCTGGGAACCATCACATCAAAGGTTTCAACCCTGAAAGGGTTCGCCAACCGCCGAACCCTTTCAGGGTTACTAATATATTTTTTAACGTATACCCAGGGTTGTCGCTGGCGCTGGCGCTCCAACCCTGGGCTGAAATTAGCGAACGCCTTCGGCGTTATTGCAAAGTTTATTGACAGATCAATTACGCGCAGAGTAAATTCCGCAACGTAAACACGTTATTTTCAGACCCTTGCCTCGCTTGCCCAGAACAGGCTGATCTCACCTGCACAGTTAAGAATGGTCACATGTCAAAACTTTTGACCAACGAAGATTGGGATGTGCTGCTGCGAAGAATGAAGCAGGGCCGCTGCACGCCTTTTCTGGGAGCCGGCGCCTCTTACGGCGTGCTGCCTCTCGGTGGTGACATCGCCAAACAATGGGCCGAGAAGTACGAGTATCCGATGGAGGACCGTTCAAATCTGATCGCGGTTTCACAGTTTCTTGCTTTGAAATACTCTGATTCAGTCTTTCCAAAGGATCTGATCGTCGAGATGTTTGAGGGCGCTGGAGAGCCAGACTTCAACGATCCGACCGAGCCACATCGGGTGCTCGCGAACGTGAATCTCCCTGTATACGTCACCACGAACTACGACGATTTCATGGTCAAAGCCCTCACGCGTCATCATCGACAACCCAATCGCATTCTGTGCCAGTGGAATCGCGCAGTAAAAGACTACGTGAGAGACAATCCGACAATCCTCGAAGAGGACCCAACTTACAAACCGACAGTCGCGAATCCAGTCGTCTTTCACCTGCACGGCGCGGTTCCGGTCGCCGACTCGCTCGTGCTGACTGAAGACGACTACATGGATTTTCTCGTGAACATCTCCGCCGATCCAAACCTCATTCCGGCGCCGATTGCACGCGCACTCACCGGCTCGTCGTTGCTGTCCATCGGTTATCGAATCACAGACTGGAACTTCCGCGTGCTGTTGCGAAGCTTCGATCGACTCGCAGAAAGCTCAGTCTCGCGACTCAACGTCGCGGTCATGCGCGCGCCGTCAGGCGCTGACGAAGTGAAAGAGAAGACGCAGGATTACTTGACGAAGTATTACGAGAACATCGACGTGCGCGTGTACTGGGGCACGGCGAGGGATTTCGTGAAAGAGCTTTGGGAGCGCTGGCAGCAGGCCGGCTACGCAAACTGATCGTGAGGTAACAATGCCCGTCAAGCGGATACAGGCCACCGATTGGGAAGTACTCATGAAGCGGATCAAAGACGGGAGGTGTACGCCTTTTCTCGGTGCCGGTGTTTATTCTGAAGGCCCTTCGCTGCGCAGCGCCGTCGCTAAAAAATGGGCCACTGAGTATAACTACCCGTTCGCTGATAGTGATGACGTGGCGCGAGTCGCGCGTTTTCTCAACGTTGAATACGGCGATGCTGAATACGCATCGGGCAAGTACGTCGAAGAGCTGGGCAAGCTCCCCACCCCGAACTTTGACGATCCCAACGAGCCTTACAACATACTCGCAAAACTTCCACTCCCGATCTACGTCACGACAAATTACGACGACATGATGGAGCGCGCGCTGCGCAAAAATCAGCGCGACGTCAAACCGGATCTTTGCAAGTGGGTCAAATCACTCGAAGACACCTCGCCACTTGCCGAGCAGGGCTTTCAACCGAACGTCGCGAATCCGAGCGTCTTTCACCTGTACGGATACACGCAAACGCAGCAGTCGATGATCATCTCAGAAGATGACTATATTCAGTTTCTGATCAACGTCTCGAAGGATCAGGAGCTGATCCCGAAACGCATTCAACAGGCAATTACCGGAACGTCTCTGATGCTGCTGGGTTACAGTCTCGAAGACTGGGACTTCCGCATCCTGTTTCACTTCCTCGCCGGCTATTTGAAAAACAGTACCAGCAAGACGCATGTTGCCGTACAACTCTCACCAAGCGCGTCAACCGACGATCTGAAACAGCGGGCCCAGGCGTTCTTCGATAAATATTTCGAGTCAAAAAGTCCCGACATTCGCGTAAGCTGGGAAACGACACCGAAATTTGTGGCCATGTTAAGAGACAGTTGGCAAAAGTCCGGCTATGCAACTTAACGTTCAAACGACACTTCCGGCGGCAGCCGGCACGACTCCGATCGAGCCCTACGTTGGACCACGCTCGTTCCGCAAAGATCAGCGAGAGTTTTTCTTTGGGCGCGACGAAGAGGCGGATGAGCTCGTGTCGGTCATCACGGCGCACTCGGCTGTGCTCCTGTATTCGCAGTCAGGCGCCGGAAAAACCTCTTTGTTGAATGCCAAGCTGATTCCGAAGTTGGAAGAGGAAGAGACCTTCCACGTGCTGCCGCCGATGCGCGTGCAGGGCCTGCTACCAGCCAATCTCAAGGTCGGAAGAAACACGAACATCTTCGTGTTGAATGCACTCATAAGCGCCGGCGTCGACATGACGCGAGCAAAGATGAACATGACGTTCCACGAGTTCGTGGCTCAGTGTGGCCAGCATACGAACGAGTACGGCGAGCCTACGCCGATAGTCATGGTGTTCGATCAGTTTGAAGAGCTCTTTACTTCCTATCCCGGGCGCTGGCCGGATCGGGAAAACTTCTTCAGGCAGATCGGCGAAGCGCTGGAAGGGAATCCGAAAAAGGGGCTGGCTGCAAACCCGTTATTGCGTGTGATGTTTTGCATGCGAGAAGACTACATCGCTGAGCTTGATCCGTACCTGCCGTTGCTGCCTGAGAAGCTGCGCACACGTTTTCGGCTGGAGCACCTCCGCGAGAAGAAGGCTTTGACCGCGATCACGAAGCCGCTTGAAAAAACGGACCGCACTTACGCGCCCGGAGTCGCCGAACAACTCGTCAAAAATCTTTTGCGAATTCCGAACCAGAGTGTGACCGGCACGCAGACGATGGGAATTTACGTCGAGCCGGTGCAGTTACAGGTCGTCTGTCAGAGTTTGTGGGACGCGCTCACACCGCAGGAGAACGTCATCACGACCCAGCACCTGCAAAAGTATGGCGACGTGAGCGAGGCGTTATCCAACTTCTACGAGCGATCGATAAGAAGCGTCGCAAAAGATACAGGTGTGAAAGAAGAAACTCTGCGGCGCTGGTTTGGCGACACCTTGATCACGCCCGAAGCCACGCGTGCACCCGTGAACAGGGGCAACGAAACGACCGGCGGCATGCCGAACGCCGCGATCGACAAGCTCGAAGGGATGCGACTGATTAAGGGCGAATGGAAGGGAACGAACGTTCGCTGGTACGAGCTCGCGCACGACCGTTTCATCGAGCCGATTCGAAGATCGAACGAGAAGTGGCTCGCGAATCAATCGCGCAACGAGCAGATTCGACTGCGACTCGAAGCGAAGGCTTCCAAGTGGCAGCCCGGTAGTAAACCTCTCGAAGCCGAGGAGCTGCTCGAAGCCGAGCGACTTGTCAGGCTGGGCGTTGCCAGCCCATCGCTCAGGGCCATTGTCGATGCCAGTCGCGCCGGTGCGCAAAGACGGCGCATCCGCTTGCTAGGACTGATCATTGCGGCTTGCGCAGTTGCGGCCGTGATCTTTCTCATCGTCGCATTTTACGCATGGCAAAAAAGCAAGGCCGCTTCGGCTGCGGAAAACAAAGCGAGGTCTCGTTTGCTGGCGTTGAAGGCGAGTATGTCGCTCAGTGCGGATCCGGAGCTGGGTGTGTTGCTCGCGAAGGAAGCACTGGAAAAGTATGCCGATACGAAAGAGGCGCGCGATGTGATTCGCAGTGGTTTGCTGTCGCTGTCGAACGTCGGTGGTGCGTTAAGGGAGCATGGTGCGAAAGTCGCGCACGCGGAGTTTAGTCACGATGGCAAGTTTATCGTCACCCGCACGATGGATAACAAGGTGCGACTGTGGGACGCCGGCACGAAGAAGGTTATTTCCGAGCTCAAAGACAATGCAAACTCCGCCACGTTCAGTCCGGACGGTAAGTTGATCGCGGATGGCGGCACCGACGGTGTAGTAAGACTTTTCGACGGCACTAACGGCGCGCCGGTGCGCGAGCTTCAGGGCCATACTGCGCCAGTGCATCGCGCCGTCTTCAGTCCGGATGGAAATTATCTCGTCAGCGTCAGCGACGACAACACCGTGCGTGTGTGGAAACCGTCAACGGGCGAAGCGGTCAAGATTTTGAACGGCCACACGGCGGCTGTTCACGAGATCGTGTTTAGTCCCGATCGGAATCACTTCGCGACCGAGGCCGCCGACGTGAAAGCAATGATCTGGAGTCTTGATAGTGACACTGGAAAAGTGCTGACGGGGCTGACTGGAACAAAGCCGGCACTCGCTTTCAGTCCTGATGGCAAGCTGCTCGCCACCGAAGGTGGACCAGGCACTGAGCTCGGTGCTCTGCCCGGCGGTGATTACCCGGCGACCGTGTGGGACGTTGAAACCGGGAAGATGAAGTTTCGTCTTGGTGGTCACCAGGAGTACATTGCCAGCGTGAGTTTCAGTCCTGATGGCAATGCGATCGTGACCAGCAGTGGCGACAGCACTGCGCGACTCTGGACCTCGGACGGCCAACTCGTCAAAGAGCTGCGTGGTCATACGAGACCGCTGACGTTAGCGCTTTTCAGTCCCGACGGAAAATTTGTGGTGACGGCCAGCGCTGACAACACAGTGCGTGTGTGGGATTCGTTGGACGGAAAATTGGTCACTGAGTTTCGTGGACATTCGCAGGCGGTGAACGAGATTGCGTTCAGTGCCGATGGACAGTTCATCATCACAGCGGATGACGATCAAACCGCGCGCCTGTGGCCTTTTCATCCCGGCGAAGGCGGCACGAGCTCGACTATCGAATCGTGGGAACACTCGGCTCCGGTGACAAGTATCGCTTGTAGTCCGAACGGCTCGGAAGTGGCCGCGACGACTCGCGACGGAAAGCTGTGGCTGGATGGTTTGGGCATGCAGCGGTCAATTCCGTTTAGTTATTTCGTGGATCGAAGCGCGAAGGTGGCGAATGCGAGGTTCAGTCCCGATGGACAGTCAATCGCAACCACGCGTGGCTCGAACGGACTGATCTACAACATCGACGCGATGCGTAGGTTTGTGGATTCGCTGCGGTCCGAGTTTATTTACGAAAAGGCGGCCGCACCGCCGCCGGCGCTGGAGAAGGAACGGAAAGTACTCGAGCCTGAAGGTATTATTACGCTCAGCGGCCACACAGCGGACATCAACAGTGTTGCGTTTAGTTCGGATGGTCGAGCTGTAGTGACGTCGAGCGCTGATGGAACGGCGCGAGTTTGGGATGCAGCGACGGGCGCGAGTCTCGGCGAGCTGCGCGGTCATAGTGGAAGTGTAAACAGCGCGTCGTTCAGTCCTGATGGGAAGTTCATCGTGACTGCCGGGGATGATGCGACGGTGCGGGTGTGGGATGCCGCTCGCTTTGCCCCTGTGCGGATGATGGGCGAGAAGTATCCGAAGTCAGTTTCGAGTGCGGAGTACAGTCCGGATGGGCGGTTCATCGTGGCGGCGAGTGCGGAAGCGGCGTGGGTGTGCGATCCGAATCGAGGAGTGGTGGTCAGGAAGTTGGAGGGCCACACGGGCCAGGTGAATAGTGCTTCGTTCAGTCCGGATTCGCAATTGATCGTTACGGCGAGTGCGGACAATACGGCGCGGGTTTGGAATGCGCAGACTGGTGAAAGTATCGCCACGTTGCCGGACCACAAAGGGCCGGTGCTCAACGCGATGTTTAGCTGGGATGGCCGATCGGTGTTCACAGCGAGCGAAGACTACGCGACGCGCATCTATCCACGTGAGGCGTTTGCGCCGTTTGACGAGTTGCGAGCTTTGATTAGTCAACGCGTGGCGCGGGAGCTTACGCCGAAAGAACGGGAAGACTATTTGAAAGAACCGGAGAGCCAATGAAAAGAGTTTTAGTCATCGTTTGTTTTCTGTTCGTTTCAACGGGAATGGCGCAGCAGAAGCAGCCCACACCGACGCCGCAGCCATCGCGCGGTGTTCCGACGATCCGAGTCTGGGTTGATACTGAGTATGGTTACTATCACTGTCCCACCTCGAAGCTCTACGGCAAAACGAAGCAAGGCGTCTACATGACCCAGAAACAAGCCCAGGACCGCGGCTACCGCCCCGCCTACGCCACCGTCTGCAACACGCCACCAAAGATCATAAAAAAGATCTAGCCACAAAAAGGCACAAAAAGCACAAAAATGATTACTGAGAAGGCGTGGCGCTCGTCAATAATCATTTTTGTGCTTTATGTGCTTTTTTGTGGCTAATCAGGGAATGGTTAATTGTCGAAACTGATTCGGCTGGATGTTTTCTAAAGCTTCTTCAATTAGTGAGCTGGCGGCTTCGATACGACTGATGTCGTTAGTAGAGAGTTCGAGGATTGCGATTCGTCGTCCAGTAAGGTTTTGCTGGTAACGAATGTTCTGATCGGATGTAATAAACAGGTCGAACTCGCCCTCAGCCTGTTGCAGCAAGTCGCCGTTTTTGATTCCGCCCCATCCTTGCCCTTGAACAGTGGAACAGGAATGGCCGCGGAGAATTTTGTGCATGGGCCAAGGCACACATTCGTCCAGCAAAATTCTCATGCAGCTGACGGAATCAACGCCTGCTCAGATCGTTCCAATACCTGGCGTGCTAACTCGCGACTCACTGACGGAAAGCACTCGAGGAATTCTTCGAGTGAGTAATTGTTTTCGAGGTATTCAAAGAGTGTCTTGATTGGCACACGAGTGCCCTTGAAAACAGGCGCACCGCCCAAAATCTCTGGATCGATTGTGATGATATCACCGCTATACATGCGTTTAGTTTAGTCCAGTTAGCCACAAAAAAGCACCAAAATCACAAAAAGAAAGTTCAGAGTTCAGCCTTTAGGCTGCGGTCTTAGGTTTCAAACGAGCAAGCTAAAGCTTGAACTCTGAACAGTCTTTTTGTGTTTTTGTGGCTAATTAACGAAGCGCCGGAGTTGGACGCTGATGGCGAAACCGATGGCGATGAAGGTGGCAATTAAGGAGGCGAGGCCGGCGCTCATCAGGGGTAACGGGACGCCGATCACGGGAGAGATCCCCAAAGCCATGCCGATGTTGATGAAAATCTGAAAGGTCAGACCTCCCACGAAGGCCATGATGAAGAGCATGCCCATACGATCCGAAGCGCGACGCGCGCCCGTAATCAAGCGTGAAAGCAGGACCACATAAGCGATCAGGACCATGACGCAGCCCGCGAAGCCGGTGTTCTCAGCCGTGACTGCGTAAATAAAATCGGTGTGTGGCTCGGGTAGAAATTTCAAACCGCTCTGCGAGTATTCGACTGACGACCGCGACCCTATTAGTCCGCCCTCACCAACAGTGAGAATCGACTGCCACGTGTGGTAACCGATACCACGCCGGTCAGCATTCTCAGGATCGAGAATCACGTTGATACGTTCCTGCTGGTACGCTTTCACCGCGCCGGTCTTGACTCCCATTACGTAGGCGGCGGGAATCAGGGCTATGGCAAGCACGGCACTCACAATCACCAGCCTCAATCTAATCGCTGACAGGAAAAGTACGACAGCGAGAATGGGCATGTACGTGAGCACTGAGCCGACATCAGGCTCAAGCAAAATCAGCCCAATTGGCAACGCGAGAATCAGCCCCCCAACCGCCATCTCTTTGATCGTGAGAACCTCGATCCGGTTCTTGCCGAAGTAGCGCGCCAGCATCATCGCCGTCGTAACCTTCACGAACTCCGAAGGCTGAAACTGCCCAATGCCCGGCACCTTGATCCACGCGCGCTGCCCGTTGATCTTCAAGCCGATCCCGGGAAACAGCACGAGCACCAGCAGGATCAATCCAAAGATGTAAAAAGCAGGAGCGAGATTGAGCAGGCGACGATAATCGGTGAACGCGATCGCGAGCATCGCCACCAGTCCGATCGAGAGCCCGATCAGTTGCTTGACCCAGTAAGTCTCGGTTGGCTGCGCGTTGCGAATCTGAACCGTGCCGAACAGCACGATACCGATAGCGAGCAGCGCCAGGATCCAATCGAAGTCACGCCAACTGCGTTTGTGAATTATCGCAACCATCTACTACCGGTTGTTGACTGCGGTTTGCTGTCCGGCAGCGGTGACGGCTGCCGTTTTCTTCTTCACCGTTGTTTCCTTCTGAGGAGTCTCTTCTTTCTTCGCGATCTGTTGTTTCACTGCTCCGGGCGGCTCCTCGTGACGAGTCTTGCGATAGTAAACATCATAAACGCCACGAACTGCCGGCGCCGCGTGGGTTCCACCAAATCCCGAATTTTCGATCAGCGCCACCATCACGAGCTCAGGTTTGAAAGCCGGCGCGTACGAGACGAACCACGAGTGGTCCTTGTTCTTGCCGGTGTCCTTGCCGAGTCCGACAACCTGCGCCGTTCCCGTCTTACCTGCGATATCAAACCCATCCATCTTGATGCGCGCCCCCGTGCCGCCGGCGTTCACCACTTGCCACATGCCCTGGACCACCGTGTGATCGATCGCTTCCGGAATCGGAATTATTTTCGGATTCGGTCGCGAGGGGTCGAGCGGCTGAAAATTCACTGGAGGTTTGTAATCCGGTGTACCCGGCGTGCCCAATGCTCTTACTTCTTTCAGTACGTGCGGGATGTACATGCGACCATCAACACTGACTGCCGCGATCGTTCGCAGCAAAGAGATCGGAGTGATGATGTCGTAGACCTGCCCGAACGACGCGTAGACAGTATCAATATCGCGCCAATCAGGATCGCGCGGCTGCATCTTGCGTTTGAATTCGCGCGAAGGTGTGTAGTTCATGATCTCGTTTGGAAGATCGATACCGGTGCGCTTGTTGAGGTCAAACTCGTCAACCATCTGGACGATGCCATCGATACCCATCTTCAATCCGAGCCGGTAGAAATAGCCGTCACACGACTGAGTGATGGCCGTCTTGATGTCGGGCATGCCGTGCTGTTTCATGCAACGTGTGAACTTGTTGCCGATCTGGATACCGCCGCCGCAAACAAGGTTCGAGTGTTCGAGTGTGATTGCACCTTGTTTCAAGCCAGCGATGGCCATTGGGATCTTCCAGGTAGATCCCGGCGGTTGGCGACTCTGAATCGCGCGATTGATCAGTGGAGTTTGGGGATCGTTCAGAAGCTTGACGTACTCGGCGCGTCCTTCCTTGGTCGTGATTCGTTGTGCAAATAGATTTGGATCGAAAGTCGGGGCCGAAGCGAGCGCCAGGATCTCACCATTGTTGGGATCAGCCGAGATGATTACGCCACGTTGGGTGACGGAATTCTTCAGTTGCTCTTCGGCAGCGAGCTGCAGATCGAGATCGATCGTGGTGACGAGATCTCGGCCCGCTATCGGTGGAATCGTATCGATCTCATCCTGAATGCGACCACGACTGTCGACTACAACTTCCCGATAGCCATCTTTGCCGCGCAGGTAGTCGTCGTAAGTCTGCTCGAGACCACTCTGGCCGATGACGTCGCCGGGTTTCAGACCTTTGTCTTTGTAGACTTGTTTCGTGAGCTGTTCCGGACTGATCTCACCGACGTAACCCACTACGTGCGCGAGCACCCCGTTCTCCGGATAGCGCCGTTGCGGTTGTTGCTCGACACGCAACTCTGGAAATTCGAAGTTATGTGACTCAACCCACGCGATATCGCCCGGCGAAGCGTTTTCCTTAACCTTAATCGACTCGAACGCCGGCATGGTTTTCACCATCTCGAAGTAATCGTGCAGGATGTCTTTGTCGACGTTGAGCCCCTGGGAGAGTGGCTCGATCAACGACGTGAGATCCTTACCCTTCACGTCTTCGCGTGTGAGGATCACGTTGTAAGTGGGACGCGAATCGACGATCACACGGCCTTCGCGGTCGAAGATCATGCCACGTGGAGCCGGGATTGGAAGCCGGCGGCGGCGTTGGTTTACGGCAATCTCCGCGTAACGGTCACCTCTGACCACTTGCAGCACGTACAGCCGGATGCTGAGCAGTCCGAGCAGCGCGATGACCAGCACTTGAATAAACCGCATGCGTCCGCGAAGGTTTTGAGATGTGTCTTCGAATTTCATAAGACTGATTTTAGATGCCACAAAAGGCACAAAAAGCACAAAAACTGATCTTTTCTACTTTGTGCATTTTGTGCCTTTTTGTGGCTCATCTCCTCCGTAATGGTCCGGTTGAGCGTCGGGCCACGCGGCGACGTGTGGCGAATTGTCGCCGTTGCGCGTTGCGCTCACCCAGGAGTGCGTCGAGTAGGAAAAAAAACAGAGTGCCGACCACTATCGTCGCAATCAATCGATAAGACATCGTCTGTACGAACGGCGCAACCGGCGGATAACCCATGACCCGGTGCCAAAAAACGTAGATTGCGGAATCGAGCAACGAAGCGGCCGCGAGCACCGGAATCCGCAACAACGGGTTTTCAAGATTTACACGCGTCGCGGCGAAATAGATGACATACGCCGTCAGCGTTTTTGAAAAGCCTCCCGCCCCAACTAGTCCGCCACTCGCAGCGTCAACAATCAGTCCTGCAAGCGTACCGACCACCAGTGCCTGCCATGCGTCACGTTGCAACGCGATGTAAACAACAACGACGAGAGGGAAGTCTATATAGGAGAGTCGACCCCAAACCTCGCGCAGCAAAAGCTGCAGCACGATTGAGCCCGCTAAAACTACCGCAATCTTAAGCTTCGACATAGAAGCGTTGCCAATTGAACCGCTTGAAAATTGCCACTTAGATCATCTCCTGGGTCTGTCAGCGTTCTGCGGCGGAGTTTGTTCGGGCACAGAACGCGGCGGGGGGTGATAGAGGAGTACGGCGACTTCCTCAAGGTGATCAAGCTGTGCGCCGGGTTGAATAAGAATTTGATGGGCAGTTGTTGCCGTTCCGCTTTTAACTTCGACAACACGGCCAATGTTCAAGCCTGGCGGATAAATTCCGTCCTGACCTGTTGTCATCACGTAATCGTTAACTTCCACTTTCTCGAGACCGGAAACGTACTTCATCTCGATCAATCCGACACCGAGATCGGCGCGTCCGCGAACTGAGCCCAGCGCTCCTGATCCAAGCTGTCCGATGACGGCGCCGGCGCCGGCCTTCTCATCCGTGATCAGCATGACCTGCGACGCCCACGGACCGACCGTGATGATGCGGCCGACGATCCCTCCGGCTGTGACCACCGGCATGTTGACTTCGACTCCCGAGCTGCTGCCGCGATTGATCGTGATCGTGTTGAACCACACGGAAGGATCACGCGCAATCACGCGCGCGGGAATGTTCTGGATGTTCGTTTGCTCGTTCAGATTCAGCAGTGCTTTTAGACGTTCGGTTTCAGCGGCGGCCTGGCGCGCAGTGTGGAGCTCGGTTTCGACTTGCGCTAAACGCTCTTTCAGTTGTTCGTTTTGCTGGGCAGTGCTGCGGAAGTTCCAGATCTGCTGGAAAAAGCCGGAGGTCGCGCCGGTCGCTTTTGATGAGGCGTTTTGCAGCGGGGAGGCGAATGCTTGCGTCCAGACGCGCAGCATCTTCTGGCCGCCATCGGCGTCTTTCGCGTCAACCGCCATGATGATGAGATTGGCGACAAGCAGCGTCACGAGCCAGATGGGTGCGCGTTGTCGAATCTCTTTTTGTGTGCGAACCGAAGCCACGTAAATCTCAGAGACTATCCACAGATTACGCAGATTATACAGAACACTCTCTGTGTAATCTGTGGATGGTTTTAACTACATTCCGCTTACCATCGTGTTTTCCCACTTCACGCGCTTGAGGAGATCGAAGTCTGACAACATCTTGCCTGTGCCGAGCACCACTGACGCGAGTGGATCGTCGGCGAGCGATACCGGTAATCCGGTCTCGATCGAGAGTCGTTTGTCGAGATTTTTCAACAATGCGCCGCCGCCCGTCAGTACGATGCCACGCTCGACGATGTCTGCCGATAGCTCCGGTGGGGTTCGTTCGAGCGCTACGCGCACGGCGTTGATGATCGTCGAGATCGAGTCAGCCAGTGATTCGCGAACTTCTTCGTCCGTGATCGTGATCGTCTTCGGAATTCCCTCGATCAGATTACGACCACGCACTTCGAATGACAGTTGCTCATCCAGCGGATATGCGGAGCCCAGCTCGATCTTGATCGCCTCGGCAGTTCGTTCACCAATCAGCAGGTTGTACTTCCGCTTGATGTACTGGATGATCGCCTCATCCATCTCGTTTCCGGCTACACGCACCGCCCGCGAGTAAACGATACCACTCAAGCTGATCACGGCGATGTCAGTCGTGCCGCCGCCGATATCAACGACCATGTTTCCGTGTGGCTCAGTGATCGGTAGACCAGCGCCGATCGCCGCGGCCATCGCTTCTTCGACGAGATAGACCTCCGAAGCTTTCGCCCGGTACGCGGAGTCTTCAACCGCACGCCTTTCGACCTGCGTGATCTCGGAGGGTATGCCGATGACGACGCGCGGGCTCACCCACGTCTTGCCATTGTGGGCCTTGCGAATGAAGTGTTGCAGCATCTTCTCCGTGACTTCGAAGTTCGCGATAACCCCGTCCTTCATTGGACGAATGGCGACGATGTTTCCGGGCGTACGGCCCAACATGTCTTTCGCGTCGCGTCCGACAGCTTCAACCTGATTAGTAACTTTATTAATTGCGACAATAGAAGGCTCAGACACGACAATGCCGCGTCCTTTTGCATAAACGAGTGTATTCGCCGTTCCCAGATCAATAGCGAGGTCGCTCGAAAACAGACTAAAGATAGATTTGAACGCCATTTAGAATTTTATTCACTTCCCGTGGTTGTAGAATGGAACTTCGGGTGGGATCGGCGGTAAATGTCGCCCAAACGTCCGAAATCCTAAGATACACCCTGAGCACATACCGCGTAAACGGGAAAATATACACGAGTTAGCCGCGGATTACACGGACGCTGGTTGATTATCACGGATATCAGTGTAGTCGGGGTTCTCTAAGTTGGCTGCGGCGCGGTTGGCGGGCTCCTTGCTGGCCAGGTCAGCAGCGAAACGGACGCAGTTTTTATTGGCCGCCTTCGCCTCATACATGGCGGTGTCCGCACAAGCGATCAGTTGTTGGGGAGATGAAGCGTGTTTCGGAAAAGCTGCGACTCCGAAACTCGCAGTCAACTGGAGTTGGAGACGCCGCCCACCGTTGAAATTGTGACGGAGTATTTTCTGCCGAATACGTTCGGCGACTTGTCCTGCGAGCTCAGTTCCAGTGTCGGGAAGAACGATCACAAACTCGTCGCCACCATAACGCGCGACGGCGTCAGTATCGCGTATTGAGGAAAGGATCACGGCGGCCATTTCCATCAGCACGTGCGAGCCGACGAGATGACCGTGATAATCGTTGACCTGTTTGAAATCGTCGAGATCGAGAAACAGGGCGGCCACGCTTGTTTGGTAACGGCGCGCGCGGCGGATCTCGTTCAAGAGAAACTGCCGCAGGTAACGAGCGTTGTGAAGCTTCGTTAGATCGTCCGTCTGTGACAGGCGCTCGGCTTCGGCGATACGGACTGCATTCGCGAGCGCTGAAGCGATCGGCAGCGAGAGCGAGTCGAGCAACTCGACGTCAGTCTTCTTGAACGCGTGCGAGCCTTTGCCTTCGCGAATGCCTTCGATGACACCGAGTATCCTCTCGCCACAGATCAAGGGGACCGCAACCACGAACTGCCCGCGTTCTTTCCGCTTGATGATTCCCATTCCCGCGGCCGCGCGTTTTGCTGCTTTCGTTTCCGAACCGATCGGGAGATCGGGTTCGAGCTGTGACCATTCATCGTCGTTCCGCGTGCCCTCTTCACCGGCTTTTTTGACGGCGATGGCTTCGAGTGTCGAGGTTTCGAAACCTTTCGATTCAGAGAACAGGTAGATGGCCCAGCGATCGGCCTTGATGAGGCCCTGCAAACCGGCGAGTGCCGTGTTGGCGGCGCCGTTTTGATCGCCGCTGAAGTGCAAAGACGAGACGATGTCGTAGGCCGCACGCAGGTGATTGAACTTGATCTTTCTGGGCAGCGAGGATGAGCTTTCATCAGACGCCTGCTCGAACGTGTCCGGAAGTTTCAGCTCCCCGGTTCCGCCATGAGCTTCGATCTCGCGCAGCAGCGCCGGAAGTTGTGCCGACTTGTCCGCGATGGCGAGAAATCCGATTCGCTTGAGCGTTGCGCCGTCGAGACTGCGCAGGTTGTGACTCTGGTAACCGTTAGTCTGCCGTCGACACGCGACGAGCGGCGCGCCGGGCCAGAAAGCCTTCGCGTGATCGACCGCCGTATGGAGCTCGACCATGTCAGCGCCGGGAACCACTTCGTACAAAACAGCGAGAGGCGGTGGTCCTTCAGCGTCGTATATGCCCTCTCGTTTCTTTTGCTGGGCCAGCGCCTTTTCGACTTCCACTTCACGGAGTCCCTCGATCAGCGTCTTCACGCCGGCCGCGCGCAGAGCCTCGATCAACTCGTAGGCTGGCGCTTCGTGAGCATCCGTTAGCAGTATGACGTGACTCGACATTAGGTCCTGGTGCGTCCCCCGCGTAGTGAAACTTTGTATTGACTGCTGTTGCCTCTCGAATCCTGGGCTTCGAGTGTGAGCTCGCGTGTAGTTGCCGCGGCCGTGACCTGAATCTGAAATTCACCATCGGGCGCCGCGATAGTCTCGCGACCGCTGCATTTAATGGTCACGCCGGGATCGGCTTTACCGCGAATCAAATAAATACTGCCGCCCAGGAGCTCACTGCTGAGATCCGAAACAGTGACCTGAGCGCTGCCGCGCGGAGTGACGACAAACTTCAGCGGGTCGCTCCAGTCACTTGCCTGGCCGCTTGCGGCAGTGGCTCGCACGCGCCAGAAGTAAACACCGGGACGCAGATCGCTCGCGCCAAACTCGGTCGCCACGAGCTGATCGCGCTCGATAACTTTTCCGTCCGTGACGAAGAAAGGTGAAGTCGCGACTTCCACGCGATAGTAGCTAGGCGTGCCTGACTGCGGACGCTGCCACTTCAAAGCCACACTCGCAGCGCCATTCGGACCGACAAAAACCTGTTCGCGATCGTGTGGCCGGGCCGGCTGCGGTACATCCAACAACTTCTGCGCGGGCGAAAGACGCCCGGAGTTGTTAACCGAAACGTACTCGCCCCCCGTGATTGAAGTCTTTTCTCCAGCGCGGTTGGTCGTCTCAATGGCGCCAGTGGAGACGCGAATCTCTTCAGTGCCTTCAGGATTGACACCGAAACTCGCGTTTGTCTTCTCGCCGACTGTGTTCTTGGTTTGGGGAGTTTCGACGACGTTTGTAGTGCCGTCAATTTGTTGCTCCGTGCGGACCGACAACTGGCCGCTGTCGACACGGACGTGTACGTTCGTCTTCTTGCCGTCGTCACCGCGGACGTTGTCACGCACGATGATGGTGCTGTTTGGCTTGATAAGGAGCGTCGAGCCGTCGGCGAGGGCTACGCGGGCGCGGCCGCTGGCCTGTGTTTGTACGGTGTCGCCGGGGTAAAGCTCGGTATCGGTGTTGGCGGGGATCATCTCGCGCGTAGCGGCGCGAATGACCCGCACGTCGCCCTCGAAAGAGACGAACCGCGCGCCGGCGGGTTGATTCACGACGGCGACGTTCCGGAATGGATTGCCGTACTTGTAGACGTAGACAGCGGCGCACGCTGCGAGCCCGCCAAGCACGAAAATGGCGATTACCAGATAGACAAAACGCTTCTGAATAATCCACCAATCATAGGCAAAACGACTGGTTTTATTCGCAACCATGGGTCTAAATCGACTTGGGGATGGAACTAGGTGTGAGTCCAATTCGGGCAGCAACAACTACCGACTGAGGAAATTTAGCACACGGATGACACGGATTGCCAGCGGATTTTTAAACCGATTTGTACAAATTTTACGCAATCGCCGATTTCGAGCTACAAATCCGTCAAAAATCAGCGTAAATCCGTGTTATCGAAATCCGGTGGAAGGTCGACGGTAATCGTTCGCTCGCTTTCCGGGGAGACAACCAGCGATGCAACTACTGACCCAACCAGCACGAGAGCGACGAAAACGAGTGAAATCTTTATCGGAATATGGAAACCGACCGCTCCGACCAGCATTTTCACGCCGATAAAGGTGAGAACGATAGCCAGACCGAACCTGAGATAGCGAAACTTCTCGACCACGCCTGCCAACAGGAAGTACATCGAGCGCAGACCGAGAATCGCAAAGACGTTCGACGTGTAAACGATGAAGGTGTTGGTCGTGACCGCGAAAATCGCCGGAATCGAGTCGACCGCAAACACCAGGTCAGTGACTTCGACGACCATCAAGACGAGCAAAAGGAGCGTGCCGGTGCGTTTGCCGTTTGTTTTGGTGAAAAACTTCTCCTCTTCGTAGTGCCGGGAGATCGGAAAAAACCGTGTGACCGCCCGCACGAGTGGGTTTTTCTCCGGTTGGACATCGATCTCTTCCTGCCGAAACATCTTGATGCCTGTGTAAACGAGGAAGGCGCCGAAGATATAAATGATCCAGTGAAAGCGATTGATGAGCGCCGCGCCGACGAAGATCATCGTCAGGCGCATAAAGAGTGCTCCCATCACGCCCCAGAAGAGTACGCGGTGTTGAAACTTCGCCGGGACTTTGAAATAAGAAAAGATCAGCAGGAAGACGAACAGATTATCGACTGAGAGCGACAGCTCGATGATGTAGCCGGTGAGAAACTCGAACCCGGGCTGCGATCCGAGATAGTAAAAAACTATCCCCGCGAAGATCAGGGCCAGCGTCACCCAGACGCCGCTCCAGAGCCACGCTTCTCTATATTTAATTGTGTGAGCTTTGCGGTTGAAGAGCCCCAGATCGAGGCTCAGCATAGTGAAAATGAATAGACTGAATCCAATCCACAACCAGGTTGAGCCGCCAATTGCATCCATGAAGTGGATTAAAATAGCATCAGCACTGCGATCCAGCAAACGAGGTTTGTTCTCTGCGGCCCTCTGCGTATCTTTGCGTTCTCTGCCTTAAAGGACTATTCAACGCAGAGGCTGCAGAGGGCCGCAGAGAGTTGCAGCCGCTCGCGTCTCTCACATACAATCCGCAGTTTCTGAAAGGTAACAACAATGCTTAAACAACTCTCTCGATGGGAACGAACCAGCAAATACATCGTCCTAATATTTGCCGCCCTGATGGCCGTCAGTCTGGTCATCTTCTACGCCCCCGGCCGCAACTCCGCGAGCAATGTCGACCCCACCAGAAACACGGAAGTGGTAGCGAAAGTGGGTTCTGCCAGCATTACCATCGCTGACGTCGCACGCATCCGCGAAAACTACGCGCAGATGTTCGGCAACCGCATCAACCTGGCCCAGCTAGGCGGTAACAAACGCTTCCTCGAAGGCCTGATCAGCAAGGAAGTGATTTCTCAGGAAGCAGCACGCCTCGGTCTTGGCGCCAGCGATGCCGAGCTCCTCGAAAAGAGAGATAAAGTGTATGCCGATGCCTCCGGAAAGTTTGTCGGTGTCGAGAGGTTAAATGAGATAGTAAAGGCGCGCTACGGCGATTATGACAAATTTGAGAGTGACCTTCGCGCCGAGATCGCGCAGGAAAAACTGCGCGCGTTCGTGAGTGCGAGCGTCAACGTTTCCGATAACGAAGTCGAAGAAGAGTACAAGCGTCGCAACACTTCGTTCGACATGAGCTACGTGGCCCTCACGACCGACAAGCTCGCGACGAAGATTCAGCCCGGCGACGACGAGTTGCGCAGTTATTACGAAAGCCACAAAACTGACTTTCGCTATCTCGAGCCACAGCGGAAAGTTCGCTACCTTTTTGTTGACACGGAAAAGGTCGGCTCGAAGCTTCAGATTCCCGAGGCGGATTTAAAGGCGGAGTATGACAATCTCGATCCGAAGTTCAAGGAAGCCGGCGTAGAAATTCAGCAGATTCTTTTGAAAGTCGCGCGCAAGGATCTCGATGCCCAGGTGGAGAAGAAAGCGCAAGAGCTCATCACAAAACTGCGCGGCACGACGGGCCAGGCCACTAAAGAAGCATTCGCCGAAGTCGCCAGAGGAAACTCAGAAGATCCCGCGACTGCACGCAATGGCGGAATGCTCGACAAGCCTTTTAAGAAAAACGAGAACAAACCCAACAGTCTTTACGATCGTGCTGTTGATATGAAACCGGGGGACGTCAGCGACATTCCGATTCGTTATCTCGGCAACTGGTACATCCTTCGTCGCGGCGAAAGTGTTCCGAAGAGTTTCGCGGAAGCTAAGCCGGATCTACTCGTCTCTTTGCGCAACCGCAAAGCATACGGCGAAGCGTTCAAGCTGGCGCAGCAGGCCCAGACGCGTTTACAGGAAACCAAGGATCCGCAAAAAGTCGCGCAGGAGCTGGCCGCTAAAGGCAATATGACGCCGGCGGACATGGTGCGTGAAACTCCATTTGTGAAACCCGGCGATGACGTGCCTGAGATCGGGTCCAATCAGCAGTTTGAGCAAGCCATCGAAACGTTAAACAACGCGAACGATGTCGGCACGGCAACAGGGGTCAAAGGCGGTTTCGCGATTCCGATGCTGGTTGAAAAGAAAGAGCCGCGTATTCCGGATTTTGACGAAGTGAAGACGAACATCGCCGACGAGCTCAAGAAGCAGCGTGCGAAGGATCAGCTAGAACAGAAAGCAAAAGAATTCGTGGCCAGTCTGACTGGTCCGGACGGCATCAAGGCGGCGGGTGAGAAAGAAGGTTACGAGGCCGGCACGGAAGAGTCGTTCAAACTCGGCTCATCGCTCGGCAAAGCAGGTACGAGCACTGCGCTCGACGATCTCATCTACAGTTTGAAGCCGGGCGAGTTTAGCAAGACGCCGATCAAAGTTGAGGACAAGTGGGTGATAGTCGGTGTCACGAAGAGAAACGAAGCTGACATGACTGGAGTGGCTGCACAGCGCGATACGTTGAAGCAGTCGATGATGAGCGAACGCCAGGATCAGATATTTGATGACTACGTCGCGGGTGTTGAGCAGCGGATGAAGAAGGACGGCAAGATCAAGATCTACCCGGACGTGTTAGCGCAGTTGGAGGAGGGAGAACCGGCAGCCGAGCCAGGTCTCCCCGCAGGTCTGAACTTCCCAACAAAATAATCGCGTTCAATTTCCGAGCAGTGGCCCAACTTCAGCCTGGGCCACGCTCGTTCTGATTTGCAGCTCATTTGCGGCGGCAACGATCTTCATATTCGTCAACGCACTCTTCGCCAGCACGCCTTTCGCGCCGGATAAACGCCCCACGAACATCGCACCGAAGATCTTCAATCCTTCAAGCGTGTCTCCAAAGTTCTTCGCAGCCTCGGCATTGACTGCGCGCGCAGCGACGAACAACTGTAGATCGGTTTCCGTGGTGGCGATCGAGCCGTAAACCTGTCGCAGCGTTCGCAAGTCAGCGCCGATGGGAGCATTGCCGATGTCGAGATTTGCGACGAGCTGTTCGGTGATGTTGCTGCCAAAACCGATCACGGCATTTGGATCGCGATTGGCGAGTGCGATCAGCTCAGCATTTGCTCGTTTGCGTGAACGACTCGCGTCGATCACCCTACGCACGCCCGCCGGATCTCCGAGCGCCAACGTGTTTGTATCGAGAGGCGTTGCGGCGAGCTCACCGATTTTCACGTCGAATAGACCAAGTAGTTTTAAGTTCTCGTCAACGGTGAAGATGTAGATCGTCTTATCCTGATATTTCTCTTCACGATACTTTCCATTCGAAGCTACTCGACCGGCAGCGACCATTGCCGCGGCGCTGAACGTTCCCTCTGCGAGTGCGACAGTTTGCACTTTGGTTACGCCTTCGGATGGATACGTGAAACGAATACCGAGCGCCACCTGTTGAAACATGCGCGGATCGAGACCGGTGCGATCTTTGAAGCGGTCGATGCTGGCGTTGACGTCGCTGAGCTTGGCGGGATTGCCGGCGAGCATGCGTGGCATCGCTTCGCTCAGAAGTTGTTTCACTTTCACCTGCGCCACCGCGTCAGATTGCGGCAGTGAGGACATCAGCGTCGGAGCCGCGGGCGCGGTGTTGCGGCCGCGCGTTTGCGCCGTGGCTTCGAGCTGGAAAAGTGCGACCAGAATAATCGCCACCGTTAAAAGTCGTGTTTTCACTACAAACAGCCTTTCTGCGAAGATTTTGAGAGAGTTAGTGGATGCCTCGATGTTTCAGTGGGTTGTTTGCAGCGGGGGCAAGCCCCCTCTTCCTGACTTGTTCTTTTCAGTTGTTCATTCCTTTAATCACCATTGGCAAGAACAAGTTAGGAAGAGGGGCTTGCCCCCGCTGCCTGGATCATTCAGGTGTCAATCGTCTCCGAAACTCATCAAAAGAGACTTTTTGGTAACCCTCCGGGATTGTAAATAGACTCTTATCCACTTCAAGTTTTATTTCTGAAATCTCCATCGTCACATGTGTGCCGTCGGACTTCGTCTCGGATCTGATGGGCATCTGCAACGCTTCATCAATCCACATCAACGTCTCACTCTGGCTGACGTTCGGCGCTGTCGAACTGTTAACAACGATGCGATATTTGTTTGTATTGCGGCCGGCAATTACCTCGTTCCCCAGCTTCTGATAACTCGTGCTCTCTGCGTCCGTATGCAGCAGTGCATCAGGCGACGATTCCAATCCTTCTTCGTTTTTATCCGCGGAAATCCGGCTTTGATCCGTGAAATCCGCGTACACCTTCTCGTCCGGGAGCAAAAAAAACTTGCCTTCCGGAGTGTCAAGTAAAATGGTCGTCTTCGGTGTGCCAGTTGTTTCGTAGCGGCGCAACTGGCCATCACGCGCAACGAACGCCCTGGTCACGACAGTCCGGCCGTCGGCACTGGCGGTGATGGTGCGGACGGCGCGGTAACGCTCCGGCTCCTTCGTTTGAAATGGTGGAGTTGACGAGACGATTGTTTCCGGCGACGGAGTTGTATTCGTGAGGGATTCGTTTTGCGAGCGACAGGAAGCGACGACGAGTAGGACCACGCCCACTGCAACCAGCCGCAGGAAGATCATACTCGCTCCAGCAGCAGCGCGAGTCCCATACCGCCGCTGACGCAGAGCGTGGCGAGTCCAAAACGGGCTGCTCGCTTTTGCATCTCGTAAAGCAGCGTCGTCGTGATGCGAACACCAGTGCAGCCGATCGGGTGGCCCAATGCGATCGCGCCGCCATTGACGTTCAAACGATCGGCAGCGAAACCGAGCTCGCGATCGCATGCGATCACCTGCGCCGCGAAAGCTTCATTCAACTCGATCAAATCGATCTGGGCCAGTGAAAGTTTTTGTCGTTCCAGCAGCGCACGCACCGCGGGCACTGGTCCAATACCCATGATTTCCGGATCGACTCCGCAGATCTCGTAATCGACGATTCGCGCTTGTGGCGTCGATCCGAATCGTTTGATCCCTTCCTCGCTCAACACGACCACGGCCGCGGCGCCGTCAGTGATACCGGATGAGTTGCCGGCGGTAACACTGCCGTCTTTGTAAAAGACTGGCGGTAGCTTCGCGAGATCCTGGAGCGTGGTACCGGCGCGGCAGTGTTCGTCTTTGGCGAAGTTTGTTGATTCGCCTTTCTTGCCGCTGATTTCGAGAGACACGACTTCGTCGTTGAATCTTCCTGACGCGATAGCTGCTTCCGCTTTCTGTTGCGACGCGAGCGCGAACTCGTCCTGTTCCTGGCGCGAGATTTCGTACTGACGCGCAAGCTTCTCGGCCGTTTGGCCCATCAGCAGTCCTGAAAGCGGATCGCTGAAGCCGTCGCGATACATGCCATCGACGAGTTGCATGTTTCCCATGCGCGCGCCCCAACGAGCACCTTCGGCGAAGTAAGGCACGCGCGACATGTTTTCCGTGCCGCCTGCGAGAACCGCGTCGGAGCGCCCGAGCATGATCTCCTGCGCCGCGAGAATGATTGCTTTCAGCCCGGAGCCGCACGCCTGGTTGATGGTGGCGGCAGGTATCGTTTGTGGGACACCCGCACGAAAAGTGATCTGCCGCGCCACGTTTGGACCACCGCCGGCCTGGCGCGCGCAACCCCAGATTGAGTCGGTGATTTGATCGGTTGCGACACCGGCGCGACGCAGGCTTTCTTTTGCCACTGCGACGCCGAGATCCGCGGCCGTCCATGGTGCGAGCGTGCCGCCAAACTTGCCGATGGGTGTTCTGACTGCTCCAGCGAGATAAATGTTCTTCATAATTCAGTTGACCAAAAATGTAGCACAAGGTAGAAGTAGGCCACAAAAAGGTTACCTCACATGCTTCGAAGCCTCACAAATCCGGATTTGGTTAACACTGCGTGTCAGGAAATTTCCGCGCTTTTGCGTGAGTTTGCGGAGTGGTTGTTTGTGTCTGACGGTGTGAGCCAGTCGCTGCTCAGGGATGAGATTGAGGTCGTAGTGACGCGGGATCGGCTGTTGCTTTCGTGTTGGACGGAGAAGGGGACTCGATTGTGGCGCGTCGTTGCGTGGGATTGGAATGGACAGTTGCTCGAGTTGGAATTGTTGCGCCGGACCCGGATTCAGTTGATCCCGCGCACTTCTGCGAAGGCGATAACGGCGACGATTCGGGCGGCGCGTCAAAGGCGTTGTGAGCGACTGGCCCAGCTCGCTGCGGCTTCGCACTTCGGTAGCGTTGTCGAACGGTTAGGGTTAAGTCGTGGAACGAGGCCCGGCCAGCCGGGTCGCTACGCGCAAGTTCTGCTGAAAACGAGACGGGAGCGAATTGCCGTCACTGGTCCGGTTGTGTCGAGTGCGCCTTCGGCTGTCGACGCGTTTCTGTCGTCATCGTTGTTGTGGTTTCGTCGCACTTCCCAGCAGCTCTGGTTGATTGTGTCGCCCGAATTGCTCAAGCCGCTACTCTATCGTATTGCACTCTTGCGCTCCGGCTTGAAAGACATCATCAGGGTGTTCACTGTCGATGACGATCTAACTTTATTGACCGAAACGTCCGCTCCTGAGAAAGAAGATCTGTGGCGAAAGAAGCTGGCGCGATTTCCGCCTGTGGCCGCCGCGACTGCTAGCGAGCTGAGTCTCGCAATTGTTGCTGAGGCGCCTGAGGCAATCGACGTCGTACACTCGCGGCATGGTGAGACACTGCGATACTTCGGGCTTCCATTCGCGCGCGTGCGTTCGCTGCTGGGACGTGAAAAAGTTTGGCTCGGCATTAACCGTTCTCATCGGCGCTTGCTTGATGAATCAACTGCGAATGACTGGCATAACCTGCTTCACGATCTGCGTGAGCATCGATCGGCGTCAGCACTCGATCATCGCCATGCGTTTTACCGGGCTGCGCCGGAAGCGTGGCTCGAGTCATTGCTGCGTCGAGATATAACCAGACTCGATCCCGGTTTGATCATTGCGCCACTGCACGCACAGTTTCGTACTGCACGCGGCGCGAAGCTTGGCATCAGACCGATCGACCTGCTGGCATTGCGGCAGGACGGACGACTGGTCGTGATCGAGTTGAAAGTCTCAGAAGACCGCGAGCACGTGTTGCAGGGAGCCGATTACTGGCGGCGTGTCGAGGCCCATCGCCGTCGCGGCCACATCGCGCGCGCGAAACTCTTCGGCGCGCGAACGATAAGAGACGAGGCGCCTCTTGTCTATCTCGTCGCACCGACGCTGCGCGTACATCCGGCCTTTCTGACACTGGCCTACTCCATCTCCCCCGGCATCGAAATCTATCGCTTCGACATCAACGAAGACTGGCGCACCGGCGTCCGCGTCATGCGCCGCGAAAGAGTTAATTAGCCACAAAAAAGCACAGAAGAATTTTTAGCCACAAAAAGGCACAAAAAGCACAAAGTAGAAAGTTCAGAGTTCAAGCTTTAGCTTGCGGGTCTAAAAGCTGAGACCGCAGCCTAAAGGCTGAACTCTGAACTTTCTTTAAGAAGTTCTTTTGTGCTTTTTGTGCCTTTTTGTGGCTAATTAATGCTTGACGAAGATGCTGTCGGGTTCGTTGCTGGGTGGCGGTGGGGTGACTTTGGCTGTGGCTGGTGTGGTCATGTGGCTGAGGGTGTCGTCCTTCGAGTAGATACCTGAGACGCGCATCTTGAACTCATCCGCATTCGTCGCGTTGTGCAGTGCCTCTTCCTCTGTGATCAGACCTGAATGAAGTAAGCGAAATAACGACTGATCGAACGTCTGCATGCCGTACTGCGAAGTACCGGCAGCGATCGCTTCTCGAATCAAGTACGTCTTCTCTTCGTTGATGATGTGATCGCGAATGAACGCCGTCGAGACCAGCACTTCGATCGCCGGCACACGACCAGCGCCCTTTGCTGCACGCACGAGCCGCATCGAGATCACGGCTTTCAAGATTCCCGCGAGCTGAATACGCACAGACTTCTGCTGGTGCGCAGGAAACGACGAGACGATACGTGTGATCGTTTCCGTGGCGTCAAGTGTGTGGAGCGTTGAGAGAACGAGGTGTCCGGTTTCGGCAGCAGTCAGCGCGGTCTCGATCGTTTCGTGGTCACGCATTTCACCGACGAGTATCACGTCCGGATCCTGTCGCAACGCACCACGCAACGCTTGCGCGAAAGAAACAGTATCGACGTCAACTTCACGCTGCGTTACAAACGACTGCTTATCGCGATGCAGAAACTCGATCGGATCTTCGATCGTGACGATGTGTCCACTGCGCATCGAGTTAATGCAATCGATCATCGATGCGAGTGTGGTTGATTTACCGGAGCCGGTGGCCCCGGTGACGAGGATCAGGCCACGCCGCTCTTCGGCGATCTTTTCGATCACAGGCGGCAGACCGAGTTGGGCGACAGACTTATTGTGGTCCGGAATGACGCGCAGCACGATACTGACCGTGCCGCGTTGCTGAAAGATATTTGCCCTGAAGCGTCCCAGGCCGGAAACGCCGTAACCGATATCGACTTCCGAGACTTCCTTGAATCGCTGCTTTTGCCGGTTCGACATCATCGAGAAAGCCATGTCGAGCGTGTCTTCCGGCTTCAAACGTGGCGCATTTTCGACGGGGTGGAGTTCGCCGCCGATACGCATCACGGGAAAAGCCCCCACTTTCAGGTGGAGGTCGGAGGCGTTATGACTGCACGCAACTCGAAGTAAATCGTCGATTTTTAGGGCCATGATTTCGAAGGTATTGGGTGGGGTTAGCGCGAGATGTCGCGCCTGGGCTTTTTGAATATAGCTTGACGGTGTGAGGTCCGTCAATAAATTCTGCTTTTTATCCACAGATTACGCAGATTCATTCTGTGTAATCTGTGGATTAGTTTACTTTACCGTGATGACGGCTGTATCGGCTTCGAGAGCCGCGGTCGAGAAGCCGTTGTTGTCGGCGGCGGCTGCTTTGCCCGAGTTGACGTAAGTGAGCCAGTGGCCGGGTGCGGGTCGCTCGCCCTTGGTGATCTCGAAGAAGAGTTTCTGGATCTTCGCCGTAATCGGGCCCCGACCGCCGCTGCCGACCGTGATGCGGTCGACGGAACGAATCGGCGTGACTTCCGCGGCTGTGCCTGAGAAGAAGAGCTCGTCGGCGACGTAGAGCGCCGCACGCTGGATCGTCCGTTCCTTAACGGTGATGCCGAGCTCCTGGCATATCTGGATCACGCTGTCGCGGGTGATGCCGGGGAGAATCGACGATGAAAGTGGCGGTGTCAGAACGATGTCGCCCGTGACGAGGAAGATATTCTCGCCCGAGCCTTCCGAGACGTAGCCGCGATCGTCAAGTGCGATGCCTTCCGCGAATCCATTCAGCAGCGCTTCCATCTTGATTAGCTGCGAGTTCATGTAGTTTGCGCCGCTCTTGGCCATCGCGGGCATCGAGTTCGCAGTCAGCCTGTTCCAGGTGGAAACGCAAACGTCCACACCCTGCTCGATCGCTTCATCGCCGAGATATTTGCCCCAGTCCCACGCACCGATGTAGCAAGCGAGCGGATTGGGAAACGGATTGACGCCAAATGCCGGATGCTCTTCGTCGAGACTACGGAACAGTATGGGCCGGATGTAGCACTGATCCATCGAGCTGCGCTTGACGAGCTCGATAGACGCGTCGCACAACTGCTCCAGCGTCCACGGGTGGTCCATGCGATAAATTTTTGCGGAGTTAAGAAGACGCTGTATGTGTTCGCGCAGGCGGAAAATAGCTGGTCCCTGTTTGGTGGAGTAACATCTGATGCCTTCAAAAATACTGGAGCCGTAGTGCAACACGTGCGACATCACGTGTACCCGCGCGTCGTTCCATTTAATAAACTCGCCATCGCGCCAGATAACGTCGCAGATACGTGGTGTTTTTACGTCCTTTATTTTGCCGTCTTTTGCAAACATGTTGTTTACTCCTTCAGGAATTACTCAGATAGAGGGGGAAGGCCCTCATCTTCGCCGCGCACACTTCGACCAAAGGGAAAACCAGTTCTTCTCGACATGGGCTAAGTGGGTTAATCAACAACGCACAATACATTAGTTTTGAGCCGCTTGGCAAGAACGCTTGCCTGCTGTAAACATGCTTGCGTAACATGAAACTTGCGACACTTTAATCTAGAGATTACTAATTCGTGGGCTTACCCAAAAACCGCTCGAAAACTCTCACTATTACAGTCGTATTTACTATTCTGCTCTCAATATTTATTCCTGGCTGTACGCAAAAAAACATGAATCACGAAAACCAGAACACGCCAGTAGCAGAGACGTCTGCCGCCGACCCGCTTTCAATCCACCAAAACGCCATCGCCATCGACATGCACGTCGATACGGCCCAGCGGTTGCTCGACGAGCACGTCGATATTGAACAGCAGCTCAGCGACGGCCACTTTGACGCGGTGCGCGCGAAAGCCGGCGGGCTTGATGCGCAGTTTTTCTCGATCTGGGTCGAGCCGCAGTTGTTTGGTGGCGGTGGCGCAAAGTGTGTGAAGCGAGCCGATGATCAGATCGCGGCAGTGCGCGCACTGGCGGAGCAACATCCGGAAACCTGGGTGCTCGCGACCTCCGCTGCCGATATCCGGCGTGCGGCGAGTGAGGGGAAAATCGCGGCGTTGCTGGGACTTGAAGGTGGTTATGCGATCGATGAGCGGCTTGAAAATGTGAAGCGCTACTACGATCTCGGTGTGCGATACATGTCACCGGCGTGGAGCGTGAGCACGAGCTGGGCGGGATCTTCCGGCGACGATGTCGGTGCGACGCGCGGGCTGAATGAGTTTGGCCGCGAGGTGGTGCGCGAGATGAACCGGCTGGGAATGATGATCGACGTTTCGCACGTTTCCGATCCGACTTTCTGGGATATCGTGCAGATGTCTACAGCGCCCGTGGTGGCGACACATTCAGCGTGCCGGGCGATTGCTGACGTTCCGCGAAATTTAACTGACGACATGATTCGCGCCCTTGCGAAGACTGGCGGCGTCGTTAACGTGATCTTTTATCCCGAGCATCTTGAGCCGGGTTGGAGTCAGAAGAAGAAACAGGTTGATGCGGAGATCGCGATGATGGTCCAGGACGCATCGGCGGCTGAGCCTGGTGATGCGGCTCACAAGAAACTTGCGCGCGATCGAGTCCGGCAGCGGGAGTATTTGCGGCGACTACCGCCGGTGAAGGTCGCGCGCATCGTGGACCATATCGATCACATCGTGAAACTCGCCGGTGTGGACCATGTCGGTATCGGATCTGATTTTGATGGCGTGCAGATCACAACTGCCGATCTCGCGACTGTGGCTGACTTGCCGAACTTGACGAAGGAGCTCTTGCGCCGCGGGTATAGCGAGAGTGATGTGAGTAAGATACTTGGTGGAAATATGTTGAGAGTGATGGAAGCAGTGCAGCGCTAGGAGAGTTCAGAGTTCAACCTTTAGGTTGCTCGTTCGATTTCTGCGAGCGCAAGCTAAAGCTTGAACTCTAAACACAAAAAAGAATGCCTAAAATTGGTTTTCATGCTCCGATCAAAGGAGGCGTTCACAATGCGCTGATCGTCGCGAAGGATACGGGTTGCGATACGGTGCAGCTCTTCTCGCGCAATCCGCGGGGCTGGATGGCGAAGCCGCTTACGGTCGAAGACGTTCTCCTCTTTAAAAAGACACGGAAGCAAACAAAGATCTCCCCGGTATTAATTCACTGCAATTACCTTGTTAATCTCGCTGCCGTCGATGACGTATTTTTGCAGAAATCGCGCGCGTCGTTTCGAGAGGAAGTCGAGCGCGCGTTGTTGTTGGGTGTCGATTATCTCGTGGTGCATCCGGGAAGCGCGCGTGGCGCGTGTGAGGCGGACGGGCTCGGGCTGTGCGCGGCGAGTTTGCAGATTGCATGTAAGGGTTTGAGGTTTGGCAAACTTAAAATCCTTCTCGAAAACACCGCCGGCCAGGGCGACTGCATCGGCCATCGTTTCGAGCACCTTCAGGAGCTTATGCACGCTTGTCCTAAACTCCCTCTCGGTGTATGTCTCGACACAGCGCACGCCTTCACGGCCGGTTATGACATTCGTGAAGAAGACGGCCTTGAAGCGCTGGTGCAACGAGTGCAAAAAACAGTGAAGACTAAAAACGTCCACGCGATCCACTTCAACGATTCGCGCGCTGCGTACAACTCGCGCGTCGATCGCCACTGGCACATCGGCGAAGGCCACATCGGCGCCGACGCCCTGCGCCGCGTCGCGCGTCACCCAAAACTGAAACACGCGGCCTTCATCCTCGAAACCCCCTACGACGACCCCCGCGCCGATCTGAAAAACCTCTCGATGCTCCGATCATTTGTTGAGCCACAAAAAGGCACAAAAAGCACAAAATGATTTTTGTTATGGTTTTCTCTTTTGTGCCTTTTTGTGGCTAATTTTCCTTTGTACGTTTTTGTGGCTTAGGTTAGAATCCCTCCCTAATGTTTTTGCGCATACATTCAACTAGCCTCGTCCTAACGGTGCCGCTTCTGCGCCGCGCTTAGGCGCGTGTTCTCGCGGAGCGGCGATTCCCAAACTCAAATCAATAAAATTTCCAAACGAAGCTGTGATAAGGCTTTGTGCGGTTTGCTGAAACGTGTTACGAGTATGATTGGATAACGTTATGGACGAAAAATACTTTCCCGAACAGATCGAAAGTAAGTGGCAGGAGCGCTGGAATAAAACCGGCGTTTTTCAGGCGAAAGACGACGATCCGCGCGAGAAATTCTACTGCCTCGAGATGTTGCCCTACCCATCCGGCTTTTTGCACATGGGACACGTGCGCAACTACGCCATCGGCGATGCGCTCTCGTGGTTCAAGCGCCTGCAAGGTTTCAACGTGCTGCATCCCATCGGTTGGGACAGCTTCGGGCAGCCCGCGGAACAGGCCGCCATCAAGCGCGGCATCAATCCACGCGAATGGACCGAAAACAACATTGTCCACATGCGCGGGCAGATGCAGCGCCTCGGTATCAGTTACGACTGGTCGCGCGAGATCGCCGCGCATCGTCCCGAGTATTACAAGTGGGACCAGTGGTTCTTTCTGAAGATGCTGGACCACGGCCTGGCTTATAAAAAGGTCTCGCAGGTTAACTGGTGTCCGAAAGAACAGACTGTGCTGTCGAACGAACAGTCGTCAGGCGGGATCTGCTGGCGCTGCGGTACGCCCGTCGAGAAACGTGATCTGGAACAGTGGTTCCTGCGCATCACTGACTACGCCGAGCAGCTCGTCGCCGATATAAAACAGATCGAAGACGGCTGGCCCGAGAAAGTCTTGAAGCGACAGAGTGACTGGGTCGGTCGCAGCGAAGGCGCATACATCGACTTCGCCGTGAAAGACAGCAAGCAGAAGATTCGTGTGTTTACCACGCGCATCGACACTATTTACGGCGCGACGGCGATCGTGATGTCGCCCGAGCACCCGTTGCTGAATGAGTTGCTCGAAGGCTCGGCACTGAAGCCGGACATCGAAGCGTTCGCGCAAAAAGTTCGGAGCCAGAAAGCTGCCGTTCGTGAAGTCGGTGAAGAAGAGAAAGAAGGAGTCAACACCGGCGTGCTCGCGATCAACCCGTTCAGCGGCGAGACGCTGCCCGTGTGGGTGGCGAACTACGTGCTGATGGAATACGGCACGGGCGCGATCATGAGTGTTCCGGCTCACGACGAGCGCGACATGGAGTTCGCTCAGAAATACTCTTTGCCGATCAGGCAGGTTATCGCTCCGGTAACGCACGAACAGATAGCCGCTGAGCCGTCACCGACAACGGCAGGCGATGCATCGGCTGAGATCAAACAAGCGTTCACGGATTACGGCATCCTGATCAACAGTGGCGACTGGGGCGCGAAGCTGTCGGAAGTCGCGATACCGGAGATGTCTGCTTACGCGAAGCAACACGGTTTCGGTGAAGCCGCAGTGACGTATCGCATTCGCGACTGGGGTGTCTCGCGACAACGTTTCTGGGGCGCGCCAGTGCCGGTGGTCTATTGCGACAAAGACGGCATGGTTCCGGTGCCTTACGAGCAGTTGCCGGTGGTGTTACCGCAAACAGCGGAATTCACGGGCACAGGCGAGTCGCCGCTCGCTGGTGTGCCGGAGTTTGTCAACACGGAATGTCCCAAGTGTCATGGTCCAGCGCGTCGTGACACTGACACGATGGACACGTTTGTCGATTCGTCGTGGTACTTCTTCCGCTACCTCGATCCGCGCAACGAGCAGGCAGCATTTGATCCAAACATCGCGAAGCAGTGGACGCCGGTGGACCAGTACATCGGTGGCGACTCACATGCAGTGATGCACTTGATCTACACGCGCTTCTGGACCAAGTTCATGCGCGACATCGGTCTCGTCAATTTCGACGAGCCGGTGAAGCGATTGTTGACACAGGGCATGGTGACAAATCGCGTCGAAGGGACTGACGAATGGAAAGCCATGTCGAAGAGTCTCGGCAACGGCGTCGATCCCGACGAGATGATCAAAGCATTCGGCGCCGATGCGACGCGGCTGTTCGTCCTGTTCGCGGCGCCGGTTGAAAACGAGCTGCGCTGGTCTGATAGCGGAATCGAAGGCGCGTTTCGATTCCCGAGACGCGTCTACACGATGGTCTGGCGCTGGCAGGAGAGGCTGTCGAATCCGTCGCCGGCGGGCGCGCTGGAGTTCAGCCCGGAAGCGCGAGCGTTACGCAGAAAAACGCACCAGACGATCGCGAAGATCACGAGCGACGTCGAGCAGTTGCACTTGAACACGAGTGTGGCGGCGTTGATGGAGTTGTTCAACGAGATCGCCGACTTCAACGCCGATCCCACGAAGGCGTCGGATGCAGATGTGTTTGCGTTGCGAGAAGCGTTGGAGTCCCTCGTGATCATGCTGACGCCGTTTGCTCCGCACGTTGCGGAAGAGATGTGGGAAGGACTCGGTCATAGCGGTGGCTTGCTGAGCGAAACACCGCGCTGGCCAGTCGCGGATCCGGAGCTCGCGCGACGTGAAGAGCTGGAGATTCCGATCCAGGTGAACGGTAAGCTGCGGTCACGCGTAATTGCCGCGCCGGACGTTTCGGAGGAAGATCTGCGCGCCTCCGCACTCGCAGATGAGCGCGTAAGAGCGCTGACAGATGGTCACGAAGTAGTGAAGGTGATCGTCGTTCCGCGTCGTCTCGTCAATGTCGTGATACGATGAGCCACAGATTACACGGATTGACCGTGTTAATTCACAGATCAATCCGTGTTAATCTCTGTCCCCAATAGATGAGAGAGTGTCCAGTCTGTAGGCGCTGCTACCCCGACGAAGTAAATCACTGTCCCAAGGACGGTGATGAGACCACGCCTTCTCTTTTAGGTGAAACCACACTCGACGCCCGCTACCTGCTCGAACGACGTCTCGGACAAGGCGGCATGGGCGTCGTCTTTCAGGCGCGACACATCTTCCTCAAAACCTCTCACGCAATAAAAGTCATTCTTCCGGATCTGGTCGGAAACGACCCGATGCTCACCACGCGCTTTCGACAGGAAGCACTCGCCGCCGCCGCGATTCGTCACCCGAACATCATCACCGTCACTGACTTTGGTGTCGTGCGCGGCACGATGCCTTTTCTCGTGATGGAATTTGTAAAGGGTCGCTCGCTTCACGAGATCCTCGCCAAAGAGGGAGCGATGCCGCCGCAACGTGCATGGGAGTTTATCAGCGCGATAGCCGCGGGTGTCGGCGCGGCGCACCGGCAGAACATCGTGCATCGCGATCTGAAGCCATTGAACATCATGGTCCAGGATGACGTGCCGGTCGCGGAAGGCGTGAAGATCCTCGACTTCGGTCTCGCAAAGATTAAATCGGGTGAGCTGCTGGGCTCGTTCGTGCAAGCTCAGACAAGCGGACTGATGGGCTCCCCGTTCTACATGGCTCCGGAACAGTGGTCCGACGAAGAGCCGGACGCGCGTGCTGACATCTACAGTCTGGGCGTCATTCTCTACCAGATGCTTTCGGGCGAAGTGCCGTTCAAAGGTTCTTCGATCCCGTCGATCATGAAAAAGCATCTGACGCTACAGCCGCCGAGTTTTCAGTCGATGGGGGTTTCGGTGCCGCCTGCGATCGAAGCGGTCGTGCGTCATGCACTGGAGAAGGAAGTTGAGGCGCGCATCGATTCGGTTCCAAACTTTTTGCGTGAGCTTCACGCGGCGTTGAACTCTTCGCCGGTAGTTGCCGCAGCACTCCGGAAAACAATAGCGATGGATCCAAACCGGACCATCACTTCAGTCACGCAACCGGAGATCAAACCCGATCTGAGTGCGACACAGCCTCCAGTTTCGCAGGAAACAAACTTCGGCACTTCGTTCGAGTCTCTCGCCGGCACTCCCCGCATTGAGGAAGACGAACGCCTGAACAAAGAAAAGCAGGAGCGAGACCGGCGCGACAAGGAACAACAGGAAAAATACGAGCGCATGGCGCTTCAGGCGAAAGAGCTGGAAGACAGGCTGGAGCGTTTGTCTGGCAGCATGCCACCCGCAATGGACCCCGACGTGACGCGAGTGCAGGGAACTACAACGAATCGCCAGTGGGTCGGTGATTCGGTTCCACCAGGCTCGCTTGGACCAGGTAAGCAGATGATCGTGGACTTTTCTCCCAAACGAAAAGGTCCACCACCTTTGTTATACATCGGCGCCGCGGTGTTAGTGCTGTTCCTCGCCGGTGTTGGCATCACCGCCTACATGATGTTGCGACCCGATGCTAGCCCGGCTGATCCAACACCTACGCCGACTCCAGTCGCACCGCCAAAAGTGAAAGCCGAGCTGCTGCCAATCGCTGGCGGAACATTCCTGATGGGACGCAAGAACGGTCCACTTCAGGAAACGCCCGCCCATGCCGTGACGGTTCAGGGGTTTTTGATGGACCGCACCGAAGTAACCAACACTGAATATGCGGAATTCGTAAGAGAGACAAACCACACAGCCCCAAGCCACTGGATCGGGAACAAACTCGCGTTTGGACAGGAGCTGTGGCCGGTCGTGAATGTTTCATTTGACGATGCGAATGCTTTTGCCGCATGGCGGTCGAAGCGCGACAATGTGAGTTATCGCCTGCCGACCGAACAGGAATGGGAATACGCAGCGCGCAACGGAGAGCAAAGCGATTTGTATCCCTGGGGGCCTGATTGGAAAGAAAAGGTCGCCGTCGTGAAGGACGCGACACCTGCGCCGGTCGGTTCGCGCCCGGAAGGGAAGAACAGATGGGGCGTTTTCGATTTGATCGGAAATGTTTGGGAATGGACCTCCTCAAAAGTCTCGGTTTATCCGGGAAATCCAACCGTCGTTCCCTCCAGTGCTCAGGATTGGGTAACAATTCGAGGTGGTTGTTACGTCAGCGATCCCACGAAGGCCGACACGCCGGTGACGGCCTGTTTGCGTGAATTTGTGCCGCCGTCGACGAAGACCACCCTGCTGGGATTCAGGCTCGTGCGGAATCAGTGAAAACTGATCTACAATCCATCGCAGTATTTCTTCAGTGATCCATAAGTTCTCGTTTTCGCATCATGGAGAGTCAATAATGAGTACTAACGCAATACTGCGCGCCGTGTTTTTAAGCTCAGCCGCACTTTGTTTGAGCCTGTTCACGGTCGCGAGTGTTTATGCTCAGGACGTGGGTGGCGACGTCGGCGGCGGCGCCGGAATCTTTCGGGCCAAAAACCCCGAGACGAAGAAAAGCGCTACCAAACCCGTTACCGGAGCGAAACCCGCAAACCGGCCGACCGCATCCACGCGCGCCACCGCCGAGCGGGTAGAAGATTTATTAGACAAAGGCAACGAGGCGCGCGACGCGCGAAAATTTGCGGACGCTGAAACTGCGTACAAGGAAGTGTTGAAGCTCAAACCGCGCGACGCGCGCGCTGCTTACGGATTGGGTAACATATACTCCGATCAGCAACGTTGGGACGATGCTGAAGCTGCGTACCGGAATTCAGTAGCATGGGCGCCGACCATTGCCGACGCTTACGTGGCGTTGAGTGTGGTACTCGTGCAACCGAGCGCGAGTGGAGACAATGCAAAGCGGCTCGCCGATGCCGAGACGTTCGCGCGACGCTCGGTGCAGATCGATCCGAAGAACGCTGTCGGCTGGGATCGTCTCGGAGTAGCACTCCAGACCCGCGGTCTTCTGAATAGTGAAACTGAACATTCATATCGACGCGCCATCGAATTGGATCCACAGTTTGCCGCCGCGTACGCGCACCTGGCGCGCATGCTGAATCGCTCAGGCAAGCAGTCTGAAGCTGCGCCGTTGTATCAGAAAGCGAGCGAGCTGGCAAAAGATCCGGCCACTCTCAACCTGATTGCCGAGTCGCTTCAGGCCGAGCAGCTTTGGCCGCAATCTGAGCCGGTGCTTAAACGAGCCCTCGAGCTCGATTCAAACAACCTGACGTCGTTGTTACTGATGGGACGTTACCTGATCGTTTACGGGAGATTCCAGGAGGCCGAGCCTTATTTGAAGTCGGCGACTGAAGTAGCGTCGCGCGCGTTTCAACCCTTCAATCTTTTAGGTCGTGCTTACCTGGGAATGGATCGGCTCAGTGACGCTGAAGCAACCTACGAACGCGCCTCGACACTGGCCGCTGCCGGTGAGAAGAAACAGCTTGCCGGAATCTTCGGCTTTGAGGGTGTCGGCGACGGCTATCTCAAGTCCAACCAGAAAGACAAAGCCGTTCGCGCGTACCAGCGTGCGCTCGAACTGGATCCAAACAACAATGGCGCTGCCCAGAAGCTCGCCAAAGCACGAGCTAATTGAGTGCCTGCTGTAGAATCTGATTCCCGTTAAGAGGTCTTCTGTATGAAGAGTTGCCCCAAGTGTAATCGTACGTTTCCGGATGAAGGTCAGAAGTTTTGCACGTATGACGGTGGCTTGTTGATAGCTCCGCAAACCTTCGATCCGAATGCGACGATTCGCGCGACGTCGATGGATCTGAACGCGACGGCGGAACGACCGACGAGCCGCGATCTGCCGGATCCAAATGCGACCATTATGGAGAACTATCCCGCGACAGTTGCATTGCCGCCGCGCAATACTGGTCCAACTACTGGTCCGGCCGGGACACCTCCGGATAGTTCCAACATCTCGCGTCCGGCAACTCCACCGCCACCACCGCCGCCGCCGCCCGTGACTCCGCCGCCGCCTGTGGAGCAAGCGCGCACGACGGGCGAAGTAGTGGCGCAGCCGCCAACGCCGATTGTCGTTACCTCGCCGTCAGCACCGTTACCTGCCGCGGCTCCATCAGCTCCATTGCCGCCAACGCCGGCGGCGAAGAAGAAGTCGAAAGTGCCGTGGATCATCGCCGGTGTGCTGCTGTTTCTTTTGCTGAGTGGCGGAGCCCTCGCGGGCATGTTCTTCGCTTTTGTGAAGCCACGTTTGGACCAGATGGCTGCGGAAAACCATCCGAACCGGCCGGTTGAGAATGTAAACGCCAGCACGCCGACACCCGCCCCTTCCGTGGAGACGCCAACCCCAGCGCCTGAGGAAGCTGATGTACCACCGCCGGGAACCGTTAAGTTTGAAAACTCAAACGAAAAGTTAGACGGTAAACTAGCCGAGCACTATTTCGATTTTTCGTTTTATTATCCTCAGAACTGGAAACGCGATCCGAAGTCAGGCGTGGCAGGCGCCTCCAACTTTGTGTTAGTCGATCGCAGTCTGCCACCTGATTTTACCCAGGAGAACTTCGCTGTAGGCTGGTACACCAGCACGGGAACGTTTGTCGGCGATCTGCCGAGCTACCCACAACGTGCCGAGGAATACAGCAACTCGCTTGCGAAGCGCATTCCGGAGTACAAAAAAATCTCCGAAGGACCAACGAAGGTCAATTCCATGCAGGGTTACGAATTTCGTTGGGAAGGTCTCTCGAAGGGAACTGACCGCGGCGACCTGAAGCTTTGGGGACGCGTAATATTTTTGCCGACCGGAACGGAAGGCGACACGACCGGTGCAACCCTGACTATGCTGACTACATCTCTTGCAGGAGAATTGTCTTCGGTAGAAGATGTGGGCTCGCAAGGTCAGATGCCGGTGATTCTCAACTCGTTCAGATTCGGTAAAAAGCAGTAAAGTAGTACTCACGATGTCTCAAACAAAAGAAGTTAATAAGATTAGATTTTGGACGCCGTTACGTGTCGCGTGTACGGTGATCACGCTCGGATTACTCGCCGCGTTTGGTGTGTCGAGCTGTAACTCAAACGATCCGGCCCCGTCGACAACTAACGCAAACCGAGCCGCAGCGCCCACTCGTCCGGCTAGTTTGGCCACCTTGCCGCAAGCGATTCTGGATGCTGAAAACAAAGCTACGAGCGGTGGCCCAATCAAGCTCGCGAACTATTCAGGCAAAGTTTTGCTGGTTAATTTATGGGCCACGTGGTGTGGCCCATGTCGCTCGGAAACTCCCGAGCTCGTCAAGCTTCACAAGGAGTTTCAGAGTCGTGGCGTCGAGATGATTGGACTCTCGACTGACGACCCGGAGTCGTCCGCGGAGAGCGTGAGCGACTTTATCCGCGAGTATAAAGTCGACTACCAGATCGGCTGGGCCAAGCGCGAAGTAGCGCAGACACTGATGAAGGGAAGCACGTCAATTCCGCAGAGTTTTGTGATCGCGCGCGACGGCCGCATCGTCCGGCGTTTTATCGGGTTCAGACCTGACCTCACGCCCGGCCAAATCAAGGCTGCACTCGAAGAGGCGCTGGCGGAAAAGGGCTGATTATTCGGTATCGTCCGCGTCTTGTTGTCGTAATCCCTCAGCGACGTCTTTCTTAGCCTGTCCTTCGAGTTTTTTCATCTCAGCTTCAACGCGTTGTTCCGCCCTGTCCATTGGCGCCGGTTCGTCGAGCTCGTCCTGAGTTGTTATCTTGTTTTTATCGATACTCATTTAAGTTTCCCCCACTGACCTTGTTTCGATGAGTTAGGCTAACAAGCTAACGGTTACAGAACTGCTGGGTTTTGTTTACGATTCTGCTGCGAATCCTCGACAAAGATGTTTTCTGAGGAGTAGACTGCAAACAGATTATGGATCTGTTTTCGAACAAAGGCGTGCGACTGCTGTTGGCCGTCAGCGTTTCAATCTGGATGGCGGGTGGTTGTTTGTTCGGTTGCGCCAGCAACGTGATGGGCGCCGAGATGGCTCAAACCAGCCAGAACGTAATGGACGCCGGCATGAGCTGTCATGCGAAGCGTTCGCACGCGAATGGGCCGTCTTTCACTCCGTCTGCGAGCGGAATGATGAACGAGTGCCCGCTGGTCGTGAATTCGACTGCCGTTACTTCAAAAAACAGTACACACCTACCGGATCCCGGACGTGGTTCAGTCGCCGCTTTACCCAGTTTTAAGAAACAGATCGCGCGCCCGGACAACACCCTCGTTGCTCCGTTCCTGCCTAATCGTGGTCCAACCCATCTTCGTTGTTGTGTCTTTCTGATCTAGAGATCTGCCTGGAGCTCAATTCAGCCGTGTGCTGGTGCGTTCGCGGCCGGCATGCGAAACACTAATCTCTAGTAACAGGAGAGCTACAATGAACCCCCGTAAGAACACTTTACTGATCCTACTCCTTGGTTTGCTGCTGGTTGCATTTTCAGCAGTGGCGGCCCAAACACCCTCTCAAGGCGAGCAAAAGAAGAAGGCCGAGAGTTGCTGCCAGATGGACTCGTGTTGCACTGACGATTCGTGCGACATGAAGAAAGAAGGTGAGGCAAACTCCGAAGCCAAACATAACTGTTGTGGTGAATCATGCGACATGAAGAAACATGACGCGAAGATGAAGCACGACAAAGACGCCAAGGGTGATTGCTGCAACATCAAGAACAAGGACAAGAACAAGAAGAAGGTCGCGTAGTTTTTGCCGCGGATAACACGGATTTTGGAAAACGATCAGCGCTGATCCGTAATAAATCCGTGTTATCCGTGGCTCATAAATTCGTTGTGAAGTACATAATTTTACTTGCATTAGTCCTCGCACAAGCCGGGACTGTCTTCGCGCAACATGAGGGTCATCAGATGCCGCCGCCCAAACCAGCGGCGTCGCCGGAGTCTACGCCCGCGGATTCAGGGCACATGGACCACGGCGTCTTTGTAATGCACGACGACCAGATGTTTATTCGTCTCGGGCAGAGCGAATCGAACCTTGTGCCGATGGCCCGCATGATGGGCTCCGGCACCTCGTGGCAGCCAGACTCCAGCCCGATGCCGATGCTGCACAAGCAATCAGGCGAGTGGCTGTTGATGTTTCATTACAACTTCGTCGCGGGCGTCAATCGCCAGGGTGGACCAAGAGGTGTGACTAAGTTTGAGTCGGCAAACTGGTTTATGCCTGCGGCCATCCGGCGCGCCGGCCCGGGGACCCTCGAGCTGCGCGGTATGTTGAGCGCTGAGCCATTCACGTTTCCGCCAGGCGGCTCGCCGCTGCTTTTCCAAACCGGTGAAACTTACAAAGGCGAGCCGTTGATCGATCGCCAACATCCACACGATCTGTTCATGGAGCTGAGCGCGAGCTACACCGTGCCGGTTGGCGATCGTGCAAGCTGGTTTGTTTATGCCGGATACCCCGGCGAGCCCGCGCTCGGGCCAAACGCGTTTATGCATCGTGCGTCAGCGTCAGAGAACACGTCCGCGCCGCTCTCGCACCATCTGCAAGACTCGACGCACATCGCGTTCGGCGTCGTCACGACCGGATTCACCTATCGCTGGTTCAAGCTCGAAGGCTCGGTTTTCAACGGCCGCGAACCGGACGAGAACCGTTACAACTTCGAAGCTCATCCATGGAACTCGCGCTCGATCAGGTTGTGGTTTGCGCCTAACAGCAACTGGTCCATGCAGGTGAGTCATGGATTTTTGCGAAATCCGGAAGCGCTCGAACCGGGCGACGTGCGCCGCACGACCGCATCGATCAGTTACAACAAGCCGTTCGCGCGCGGCAACTGGGCTTCGAGTTTGATCTGGGGCCGCAATCACGAGAGCCACGGCGGCGAAATTTTCAACTTGAACGGATATGTGGCAGAATCCACAGTGAAGTTTCTCGATCGGAATTATCTCTACACGCGCCTCGAACTGACGGACAAAAACTCGATATTGCGTGATGCTGATCGCGTCAGTCTTGGTATCACTGACCATCATCCGTCGTTTCGCATCGGTGCATACACAGCCGGCGGCGCGCGAGATATTTGGAACACTGAAAAAACTTCGCTGGCGATCGGCAGCGACGTGACGTTCTATTCGAAGCCGTCGATCCTCGCCTCGATTTATGGATCCAATCCGGTTTCGTGGAAAGTCTTTGTAAGAGTACGACCGGGCCCGATGAATATGAGCTCATCAATGCACGGAACGCATTGAAGTATTAAGGAGTAAGCACTAATGAAGAAAAACTGGTATTTGATTGCGGTTGTCGCAATGTTGGTCATCGCAGTGGTGTGGATGATCAACTCTGCAAACAAACCGGCGGTAACGGCAATAAAGAACGCAAACCAATCGAGTGTGCCGCAAACGCAAACGCCGGCGCCGCGTCACGATCATCCAACGATGGCCAAGACCATGCCGGCGCATTTTGCGGTGCCGCCGAGCAAATCGAGTCTGGGGCCAACACTCGATCCGAGCTCGTTCACCGGCATCACGCGCGACGCGTATCGCGCAGCGCGAGAGATACCAGTGACGCTCGCGCAGTTGCCGTGTTACTGCCACTGCGATCAGGGATTCGGTCACAAGAGTCTTTACAGTTGCTTCGAAGACGACCATGCGTCGCACTGCGATGTTTGTGTTCGGGAAGCGCTGCTCGCGCTGAAACTCGAGAAGGAAGAGAAGATGTCACCGGCGCAAATCCGCGACACGATCGTGGCGCAGTACTCTCAATAGCTTGTATAGTAGGTCTAAATTCAGAACTGATTTGGGTGGAGGATTACGGATGAAGAAATATGCGTTTATTCTGGCGTTCGCAATAGTGACAGTGTTGGCGTGTAACCGCGTTGGTGCAGTCAATGAAATGCCCGCAGTGGGAGCAGCAGCGCCGGGTTTCAATCTAACGACAAACGAAGGCAAGCAGGTAAGTCTCAACGACTTTAAAGGCAAATGGGTGGTGCTCTATTTCTACCCGAAGGATTTCACGCAGGGCTGCACGATCGAAGCTCGTAACTTCCAACGCGACATCGCCAAGTATGGGACCGCAAACGCGGTGATTCTCGGGGTCAGCGTTGATAACGCGGAATCACACAAGGAGTTCTGCGCGAAGGAAGGCTTGAACTTCAAACTTCTTGCGGACACTGATGCGAAGGTTTCAGAGCAGTATGGCTCCATCATGGAGTACAACGGCGCGAAGCTCTCCGCACGCAACACTTTCATCATCGATCCTCAAGGCAAGATCGCGAAAGTGTTTGAGAAAGTGAAAGTGGCGCCACATAGTGAGGAAGTACTGGCCGCACTGGCAAGCCTGCAAAAACAGTAGATTTAGCGCAAAAAGGCACAAAAAGCACAAAAGAAAAGTTCAGAGTTCAGCCTTTAGGCTGCGTTCTCGGCTTCACGCGAGCAAGCTAAAGCTTGAACTCTGAACTTTTCTTCCGTGCTTTTTGTGCCTTTTCGTGGCTACTTTTTCTTTATCGCGGACACCTTCATAGTGCCGGCGGCGGTCTCGATCGTGAAGTCGATCTGATCGTTGACGGCGATGCCGTTTAAGAGCTTTGGATCGGTCACGGGAAAATCCATTTGCATCGCCGGCATGAGTCCCTCGATTTCGCCGTGATCGATCTCGATCGCGGGAGCTTTCGGATTCGTAAAGACCGCTTTCACAACCCCAACGCCGTGATAAGAGTTTGTTTGCACAGCAGCGGCCGGGCCGCTCGGTGTCGCTGATGCTGATTGTTTATTAGTTGGTGGAGCACCGCATGCGCTGAGCAAGATCAGTGCTCCAAAGATGATTACTATTGCCCGGCTCGCAAGAGCCATATACTTCGCTTCTCCTTCTCTTTCGCAATGTAGGCTACGACCAGTCTATCATTTGCGAATGCGCCCGCAGGTAGCTCGGCGTTTGCTGCCACACTCAATGCCGATCCGGTAGTGCCGATGTCGTGCATCTTCGTCTCTACTTTATCAGCACTCTGCCACACAGCTATCATGCTTTGAGTGCCTGCCGCGAGTGCCGGTGTGCCACGCACGGTCTCCTGCGACAGCAACTGCCGCGGCGAGAAGCTGTGACCTTTGTCTTTCGACTCCGCGAAATAAAGTCCCGGCGCGCCGTTTTCACCCCCTGCAAACCAGACGATCTTGAGTAATCCCGAAGCCTTGTCCACCGACAACGATGGACCGGAGACCGGACATCCCTGCAACATCCAACGATCATCGCTCACGATCACCGGCGCTGAGAACTTCGTTCCACCATCTGTCGAGCTCGCGACGGCGATGTGACGGTAATTCCCCGGCAACACCTGGCGCCAGCCGGCATACAACGTTCCATCAACGGAAACAGCAAGCGAAGTCTTACAACACGGACACGCGTCGGAAGCGACCTTGCGATTCGCAGAGAAACTACGGCCGCCGTCGGTCGAGGTCGCGAGATAGAGATCGCGGTTGCTCTCCATGTGATGGCCTTCAGCCTTCGTCGAGGGCTTTGGCGCGTGAACGTTACGCTCGTCGAGCCAGCCGGCGTAGATCCGGCCGTCTTTGGCGACGGCAAGCGAGTGCATGCCGTGCGCGTTCGGAACTTTGTCGTCGTTTACTTTAACTTCACTCGTAAAACTCTGACCGCGATCGGTCGAAGCCGAGAGATAGATGTCTGTTCCGTGTTTGTCGCCGGCGTCGAAGCGCGCCGTCCATAGGACGTAAACCGCGCCGTCAGCAGCAACCGCGACGCTTGGTTGGTCGCCGCGCCATGCTGTCGCCACGCCGGCCTGGCGATTCACGCGCACGGGCGTACCCTGCATCTCCGCTTTGTTATTGAAGTGGGCGAGCATGACGTCGGCCTGCCTGGCGTCATGATTGACCCAGGCGACGTAAAACGTGCCGTCCGGAGCGGTAGCAGTCGCAGGCTCAGCCGCGTCGATACCCGGCGCGGAGATCTGTATTGGTTGCGGTGGCGCGACGGGCTCGCGGGTGGCGGCGATGTGATTGCAACCTGCGAGAGCGATCAACGCGACACCGATGATCAGTAATTTAAGTAATGACATGCCGTCTTCAAAAACTCACCTTCATTCCAAATTGAAACTGCCGCGGATCGAATGCGGCCGTCGGTTGTCCAAACCTTGGCAAGGGCTGGACGCCCGAGCCGAACGTGTTGTTCGGCACTCCCAAATTCGCGTGGTTCAGGACATTGAAGCCTTCAGCCAGCAACTGCAAATCGACTCGCTCCGTCAGCCGGAACCTTCGACTCAAACGCAAATCGAGCGCTGCGAAATCAAACCCGCGTCCCGTATTGCGCCCGACGCCAAGGGGACGGTCGTTGAAGCTCGTATCGAAGTTGCGATCACTTCCGAGCAGCACGTTGAATGGTAAACGCGATGCGTAGGTGAATATGTAACCCAACTGGAAACCGCACAGGAAGCGCTGGAACCCTGTGGCTTTACTGTGTGGTGGCGCTTCGAGCGAGCCACTTACCACGAGACGATGCCTCTGGTCGTTGTCAGAGAGACCGCGATCGTCGTTTATATCGAAGTTGTTTTGCACGCTCGAGAAGAAGAAGTTGCCTGCGTCGTCGATTGCTTTAGAGAGAGTATAGGAGACACGCATGCTGGTCCAGTTTGTTGCGCGCTGATTGTATGAAACGACCATGCCGTCGTAGCTCGACTTTCCCGAGCTCTCAAACCGCGAGATGTTGCCCCAGTTAGGATCCGGGCGGCCCAGGTTGGGAATGCCAGCCGAGACTGGAACTGTCGGGACATTCGCATTCCGCGAAAGTATCAGGTGCAGCGCGCGCACGTGCAGGTAACCGACCGAGACGACGGCATTGCCCGGCAGCTCACGTTCGATCTGGAAGTTCGCCTGCTGGCTGTAACTTGTTTCGATATTCGGATCGATACGAGTGATGTTTGGCTTTGTGGGCAACGTCGCCGGTTGCACCGAAAGGATGTTGGGAAAGATCGGCGCGCCGGGCTGAGTCGGCGACAACTGGACGACGATGTACTTCGAGCCATCACGTTGCAGTGCGTTGGAAGTTGCACGCAGCGGAAGGCGATCGTAATAGAGGCCGAAGCTCGCGCGAATGACGGTTTTCCGATCGCCCGGCGCATAGACGATGCCCAGTCGTGGCGAGATGTTGTCGGTATCAGTCTGGATTGGATCCGGCAGAAACTGTAGATCGTAACGAAGCCCGGCATTGATCGTGAGATCGGAACGGACACGCCATTCATCCTGAGCAAACACGCCAACATTGGGATTCGATTGAAGCTGGGTCGGCACGCCGAACGCCTGCTGGAACGTCTGATAGTTGCCGGTGAGAAAAGTATTGATCGAATTGAACTGGTAAACGCCCTCAAGCGCTCCGGGGAAGAAGATGTTGACGCGGTTGTAAAGAAAGTTACCGCCCACTTTCAACGTATGCGCGCCGCGCTGCGTTGAGACGTTGTCTACTGCTTCGAATAGATTGATATCGCGAGCCTGCGGCGAGAATGTCGCGATACCCAGGTTTGCAATTCCCGTGATGTTGATTGCTGGTCCAACAGTGTCGTTGACCGGCGCGTCGAGGCGGCTGTTTGTGTATTGAAAACGCGCCTCATTCAAGGTGCGGGAGTTGAAGGTGGTGACGTTATTGACCTGCACCGTCTGATCTGTGTCGCCCAAACCCGTGCCGCGGCTGACAGCGTTGAGTCCGCCCACGTTGCGCGAATTGACGGCATTGATGTGGTAGAGACTGTAACGAGCGCTGAGCTGATTACGCGAATTGATGCTGTGATCGATCCGCCCGAAGAAATTGGTGGTGTCAAAACTCGCCGGCACCACGCCAGTCTCGATCAATTGACCGCCATAGTTAAGCGCACGCAGACGATTATTAATAGAGCCGACTGTCGCTGGATCGATCGTAATTACGGCGGAATAGTTTCGACGCGTTTGTTCGAAGTTAGTAAAGAAGAACGTACGATCGTGCCGAACCGGTCCGCTGATCGTGCCGCCATACTGCGCTTGCGTCAGCAGATCTTTTGTCGGCGCGATGGGATTACGCGCGTCAACACGCTGGTTACGAAAGAACCCGTACAAACCGCCGTGCCAGTCGTTCGTGCCTGACCTGGTCAGCATGTTGACCACACCGCCCGAAGCTCTGCCGAACTCAGCGATACCGCCGGAAGTCACAACCTGAAACTGGTCGATCACTTCCTCACTGTAGTAAGTGCCCGTGAGATCAGCCGCGTCGTCGTTGGCTGACACTCCGTCGAGGACGAAGCTGTTGTAGAGGTTTCGTTGACCCGCGATCGAGATGCCTTGTCCCGGAACGGCGGAAGTCTCGGCGAAGCGTTGATTACTTCCGGTGTTGGTTGGTGAGACTCCCGGAATCAATAGCGCGAGATCCAAAAAATTTCGCCCGTTCAGAGGCAGCTCATTGATCTCTCGCGGCCTGATCGTTTCGGTAATCTGTGTGCGGACAGTCTCGATGACCGGGACGTCAGTCCCGCCGATGTCGATCTGGGCCGTCACGCCTGCGACATTCAACTTAATCGGCAGATCGAGAGCCTGACCGACGAGGACAGTGAGCTGTTTGGTCAACGATTCGAAGCCCTCGGCCTGGATTTTCAGATCGTAATCGCCCGTGCGCAGGTAAGGGAATCGATATCTCCCTTCCACATCGCTCGTGGTTGTTAGTTGATGGTTGGTCTCGAGGTGAGTCGCCGTCACCGTGACGCCACTCACTACGGCGCCCTGTGCATCTTCAATTCGGCCGCTGAGCGTGCCGGAGGTGACGCTTTGCTGAGCTGCACCGAGACTCGAAAGTATAAAAATTAAGAGGGCAGCATAGATGGGTATTCGCATGGACTTCTCCGCAAAATAGATGAATTCCCCCTCGGGACTAAGGCGAGTCCTGAGGGTTGGATCAAATTTAGAAGTTTATTAAGCGGAGATTGACGGAGGTCCCCTGGGGGATGCTTGCTTCCAGTTTTCATGGGACGAAAACAGGAGCACTTGTTCCTCGTAGAACGAGCGTGTCGTTACTGAGGAAGTCTGTTGCCGGTTAGGTTGGACGATGCTTTTTTCGCGTTTTTGTTGTCGAGCCGCGCTGGCTGCACAGGACGCGCAATCCATCTGACAGGGCTGACCCAACGAGTGTGATTCAGCACTTGGCTGTGAGGAGTTTGTTTCAGCAGTTTGGCTGTGTGAGTGTGGAGATTCAACAACTGGCTCGGCGAGGATGGTGATGCCATCGCTTTCCATCTCGGCGCCGTGCAAGCCGCACATCGGTTCCGATTTGGGTGGCGGGACCTTCTTCGCCGCGACTCCCGATTCGCAATGTCCTGCTTTGCCGACGCAGCAGGGCATCGTGTCAGCTTTGTCGAGTGAAGCGTTGGCGATGCGAAACGGTTCGGCGGCTACAAACAGACACAAAAAGGACAGAACACCAATCGAAAGGATTCTGTGCCTGATGTGCTTCATTGCAACTAACTACTGAGCCGGTTCTTGCAGGACAGGCTTCTTAACCAGTTTCATTTTGCACTTCGGACAGGCGCCACGTTTCTGCGAGGTAATGTCTTCGTGCATGGGGCAGACATAGTGGAATTTGAGTGGCTTTTTTGGATGAGCCGAGCGTTCCTTCTGTGCTGCGGAAACTACAGGCACAGAGTACACGGTGGAACCGGAAAGAATCAATGCGCCCACGAAGAGCAGCACGATCGGAAGTCTTGGGAAGCACATTTCTTACCCTGGGATGTAAGCGTTCTTCCTGCTCACGTCTCATCGCCATGAGCAGGAAGTGGCGCTTTGATAGTGCCCTGCTTGTTCGGTAGGTGGTGGTTCTCTCTATACGTTGTCTACCTTGACAGCGTCGAAGTTTGTTCTGGCGCCGTCAGCTGCCAGGGTGAGCTTAGTCCACACGCAGCTGCCTTTGCCGTTCCCTCCCGGGAAGTTAGGGAAGAGCGTGCCTGCGGATATATGCTCAATGTACTCAACTTTGTTGTCGGTAGTTTTGTAGAGGCTCGTGTCGGTACAAAGCGTACCCGTCCCGCCGGGGCTGTTTCCGCCTACTTTTTCTTGTACTTGTGGCATAACTGTTCTCCTTCAAGATGGAAGTTCATGACTTGCTTCCACTATTTCTGGAAGCGCTAGTAAGTTTTTGTTGCCGGTAAGCTGGTGGATTGGAGCTCTAAATCAGAGCAACTCCCATCGCAGCGTCACCGATTCCTCAGGACGAAACGCAATCACCATCAGCTTCACGAGCTGCTGGAAACTTGTGTCTGTTTTGTCCGCGATCCGCACAAGATAAATGTGGCCCACCTTGATTGGCGCGGTGGCAGATGGTGCAAGCTCAGTAAAGAGTTTGGGACCCTCCTGCAGCGGCTGGTATTCCGGGTTGCGAATGTCTTGCTTGAGGATCCTGATCTTGTTGCCCGCAAGATGCAGGGATGCGAAACCAGTCGCACCTCCTGCGGCTTCCTCAAAGCCATATCGCTGACGAAGCTCGTCCGGCGATCCAAGATCGACGATCGCCGCCACTCGATTGACCTCGATACCGCTGACAAGGCTGCCACCACTCCCCAGAATGTAACCAAGATCACTGCAACGGTTACGCCAGTCATTATCGACAAAAGCAAACCCTTCTTTCCCGTCACTAAAACACATCGTACGGGCCAGCGGATCGTGGGCATACATGGTGAAGATTCCACCACGTTTTTTTGGTTGAGCCGCACGCTTCTCATCAGGCGCAGTCGGAGTTTGTGCGCGCAGCACCTGGGAACCGAACCCGGCCAACACTATCATCGCCATTAAGAGAATGCGTCTCATGTCTCGTTGTTTCTGACTTTCAAACGTCAAGTTCATATCCCTCCCCTTTATGTTTTGGATGCAAGTCGGGGAGACCTGCTTTAGTTTAAGACTATCGACTAGCCACGTTCGGCAGATGCACGAGTTCCTGAAACTTTTGATCGGGGATATGTCGCGCTTCATTCCGCTTCCTTAGCTCCTTGAAGTAATAGAACGGAACAAACGCGGAACTAACGTTAAGGGTGATCCAGTCGTCCTTAACAACGTAATTGAGCGGATGTAGATCGAAATCTTCCGAGCACTGGTTGAGTGTTTCCGTAACCGCCTTAGCGACCAGAATGTTATTGAGCCACATCGGATCATCTAAAGTCTCTGCCGCGGTGGTGTACAAAAGCGCGTTTTCGCGGTCACGTCGTTCCCACTCCTTAATGACCTTCAACGCTCTTTCATATTGCCGGGAGCTCATTTCCAGACGCAGTGTGGTTTCCGAGTCGTTGCGTGACTCTCCAAAATATTTTTTGTACACGTCGGGAGGAACGGGGCCAAAGGTCCTTCCGTCCTTCCCTGGATAAACACCGAAGGCGTCGATTGTGGGAACTCCTCCAGCCAGTTTGATAACCATGGGAAACGCCCAGCCAGTCTTATCGTAGAACACTCCCGTGCGTGCTGTGAGCACCATGAAATACCGGTCGGGGTCGACCCTGGTCCAGCGCGTGTTTCCGATGCCTGGTATTGCGCAAGTGATTGAAGTGTCGTCATAGCTGACGAGCTTCATCGTCTTTTTGATGGAGCCAAAGATCCGGTTCTTGCCGGTTGCGGTAAACGAAACCGAGTCAGGTTTGCCGAGCTCGTTGATCACTTCGTATTTAGCGGTGGCGATCTGCTGCGGTTCACCTGTTTCCGGAGCTGAAAGAACAGTAACGACATCCTTGGAATCAAATCGATAAAGAATTGCTTCGTTCGGTGAGACCTGCGCTTTCCAGGTTCCGACGATGTCGAAAGAACAACTCTTCTTTTCCTGGGCCAACGCAGTAGCGGTAGAACCCAGAAGCACAATAGCCAGTAGCGAGATTATGGCGGTTAGTTTCATGATGTATTCCTCGAAAAGTTTAGAATTCAGCCTTTAGGCTGCGGTTTTGAGCTGGCAAGCTAAAGCTTGAACTCTGAACGTCCTTGTTGGGCCAAGGATAGAAGCCACCGTCGGCAGCTTCTATCCCTGGTGACCAATGCCGCAAACTAGAACTCGCGACGGTAGCCGTATTTCTTGACCTGCATATTGATCGAAGCCTGGAGCTTCTGAGCGTACACATCCCATTCTGCCGGTGTCTTATAAGGATCGGCCCAGGAGATGCGCTGCAGAATATGTTGCTGACTCGCAAACGCCCCGGCATGACCCCAATAGTTGGTGGCATCGTTGACAATACGGAATGTGCCGGAGTGCATAGCGAAATCAGTGTCGACCCCGATATGGCCCATATTAAAGAGCCGGAAGCGGATCGTCTCGATGTCGTAAGCATCGCCGGTCAGGAAATACCAGCCAGGCAGATCGGCATTCCGCATTTCAGCGTAGTGCTTCAACGCGGCCGGCGAGTCGTCCTGTGGTTTTACCGAGATTGAGTAAAAGAAGAGGTCCTTATCCATGCGATCTTTCAGATCGCGATAGGTTCTCTTCATTACCGTCGTTACCAGAGGGCAAGCGCCGTGACATTGGGCATACATCAAATTGATCACGCATTGCTTGCCTTTGATCAGATCGTCATAGAACCTGACCTCTTTGTTGTCTTGTGTTCGAAGCAACGCATTGGTGAACTTCGCAGCGCCCTGCGAATAAGGATGCGCCTTAAACACTCTGTTCAACATTGATCTTCTATCCATTACGACACCTCCTCATTCCGGAGCTTGGCTTCGAACTCCTTACGACCCTGGACAATCAAGGCGTCACAAGATGCCTTGGCCGCCGCGTCAGGAACAATGTGCCAGGCCACCATCATGAACGCATCTTCGTGGCCCATGTTGTGACAGTGGATCAGGTATTTGCCGATGTAGTCTCGGAAGTTCATCCTGATCAGTGCGGCCTCTCCGGGCTCCACCTTGGTTACGTCTTTCCTTCCCCTCGATAGCGGAGTCACCGGCACTTCCTGAAATACACCGCCGATGATCGCAAATCGCTTCAGAATTCGAAATTCCTCGAAGTGAATGTGCACGGGGTGGGCCCAGTTGGTAGGTCCGTCTGCGTTAGGAGTGTTGTTGTTGATGAACCACTCTTCGCAGGTTCCCTTGAGAATGCAATGCTGCGGCAGATTGGCGTCGAAGACACGATTGTTGATCCTGAAAAATCGCGGATTCGATCCCGCCGGATCGCGAGTAAAGTTCCATGTGAACGTGGTGTCCGGCTCGCATATCGCCGGAAATGTACAGAGGGTCTCTGGAATAGCCGGTGTATCGTTCGGGAACCAGGTCTCTCGGTTTACTACGTCAAACCGCAGAATGACGTTTCCGATGTCGATGTTTGTCAAAAATCCCGGCGGCGGCGTGTTTGGAGCAGTGCCGACGTTGTTGACACTCATGATCCTGGCATCTGTGAGATACACATGATCGCCCGGCTGGTAGTTCGAGAAGTCGATGATCACGTCGTAACGCTCAGCAACGTTCACTCGAACTGCGCCCGCCACTTGAATCGTGGTTCCGAGGATGGAGTTGCTGTTGCCTGCATTCGCGCCCGCATCGACCGGAACCGGATGCTCGAGGAAATTGGCGTCAGTCGCGACCACCGTCATCGTATCGATATTGCCTGTCGGGCCGAAGAGCCTAAGGTCCCACTGGGCCGTTGTCGGTCCGGTAGAGAGAATGCGGAACCGGTACTTTCTGTTCCTGACAGTCATCCTCGGCTGAATCGCTCCGTTGACGATCCACTTGTCGCCACCGGCCGCATTGACCATTTCAGTTCGGCCTCCACTCGTGGCGCAGAACCTCTTCTCGGTAAGGATCAAAGGAATGTCAGTGACACCGTAGTATCCCGGCAATCGTAGCGATCCTGCTGACGGGTGCTCATGGCCCGGATCCGTGGGGTCATAAACGATGAACATGCCGTTCAGGCCCATAACGTTGTTGTTGAGCGTTTTCTCTGCGCGGTGATCGTGGTACCAGAAAGTGCCCATCTTTTCGTTTGAATCGCCATTGCCGCCAAATGTGTCGAGGCCGGCGTAGCAATTCGGGTAGAGATGGTCTTTCCAGCGGCCGCTTGGGAAGAAGTCGCCCGCGAAACCGTCGCTTTCGGAACCATGGTGCCCGTTGTGCAAGTGGATCGTAATCTCGGGGTGGCCAAACGTGTTATCGCCGCTGGGCGGCGTGCTGTTCCGGAAGCGAACGATTGTGGGTTTGCCATATCTGTTCAGGATCATTGGGCCTGGATAGACACCATTGAAACCCCAGATATATGTGTCGGCGTAATCCGAGTGGAACCGGTGCAGGCCGGGCCTGGCTTCCAATTCGGTCGTCACGTGCGCCGGGGTGAACTGAGCCCAGCGCTGATGGTCCGCTCGGGGCCATTCACCCGCACCTGTGTTGGCTACCTCCTGGGGCGCGGGGCTCAGTGGATGGTCTATCGCTGGAAACATAATCGGTAACTCATCCACAAAGGGTGTATGTGCTGGACTCCGAGCGCTGACGAGGCATTGAGCCGCTGGCGGATCAACTGCAAATGCCGATGCCTTTCGAGGGGTTAAGATGTTTGGGGCCAATACAGTTGCGGCCCCGGCTGCTGCTCCTATCTTGAGCACATTTCTTCTGCTGATAGTGCCTTCAGTTTTCTTTCCAACTCCCTGCCGGTTTCTTGCCTTCTTTTTAGGCATAGTGTCTCCTTTCAGCCGTTTGGGTTTGGCCTCAAAGCTAAAATCCCTTGCTGTTTGGTTTTGACCTTTACTCGAAGAGTGTAGCTATGGCTCCCGAATCCTGATCTAACTTCCCGACAAAGGCGATCAGTTTGAAAGGCGAGTGCTGTTGCTGAAACAGTTGAGTAATGTCAGTTGAATTTCGAACTTACTCTTGCGTACAAGAAACAAAATTTAGTTGTGCGCGGTTGCTGAATCGAGTGAGAGATTACGCTTACGTTTTTCGAAGAACAAGACTTGTTGCTTGGCGTATTTTGTTGTTCGTTGGCGAATCTTGCTTTTGGTTGAAACTGAATTTCAGAATCATGGACCACCTGTTAGTGAGCCGTTAATTCAGGTATGAAAATACGTAAACGAAAACATGGACCGACGGCAAAACTGAATGCTTTGCGATCTGGACCAGGTGCTCGCGAACAGACTTGTGCTGAGCGCCATTTCCATTTGTTGGACCGTGACCATTGCCGTTCCCATTATGTGCTTCGGGCGTGTTCTTGGTCTTGAACTGCGAGCGATAAAGCGCAGGTGAGAATCCGTAGGTTGATTTGAAGTCACGCACGAAGTGACTCTCGTCGTTCAAGCCAACCTGGTATGCGATCTCCTTCACGCTAAGGAAGCTCGATTCCAGTAGATCTTTGGCGCGCTCCATTCGCAACAATCTCAAATAGCGAATTGGAGGCATGCCGACGTCAGACTTAAAGATGTGACAAAGACGCCAGACGGAAAGGTTTACAGATTGAGCGAACTCGCCGAGAGATAACTCCCCACGAACGTCCTCTCGCATCGTCTGAATGATTTTTTCGACTCGTTTATCCAACCAGGCCACCTGGGAGATGTAGATTGAAATTCGACACGTTTAGAGCATTGCCGGCGAGCCGCACTCGACAGCACTAGCTACACTTGAACAGTCTGTGAGGGGTATATCGGGTTCTGGGCGGAATAAACCTAATGTGGCAAAACTGAGTCGGGCAAATAAAAAATGATCGCAGTTGCGAGGTGCGATGCCTTCAGCATGACTTCTTGGGAGGGATCATTTCGAAGGTCGCGATTTAATACTACAAGTAACAAAATGCTGTCAATGCCGACACAAAATTGCAACCACTTTGAAAGACTCGTTTACATTCGGAGCTCGCGAAGCGAGCGACAGACCAACGTGCGCTGTCGCCCGCTTCGCAGGCTGAAACTAGTTCGCTGCCGTCTTCGAGACTGAATTGCTTGCGAAGTTCGGCACCCAGACGTTCGCACCGTCAAAGGCGACCGCGAATGGTCCTTTCCCGGTGGCGTAGGTGGCCAGCACGGTTCCACTCGGACTGACTTTCATCAACGTGCTGTCGCCATTGCACACTACCCACATGTTTGTTCCATCAAACACTACCCCCGCAGCTCCATCACCAACCTTGAACGTGCCGAGGTTGAGACCATCGGACGCGCGCAGCTTGGTCACGGTCTTATCGAAATAGTTTGTGATCCAAACATTCTCACCCTGGGCCGCGACACCGAACGCGCCCTGGCCGACAGCATATGTTCCCACCACAGCGCCGGCGGTGCTGAGGCGGGTAACAGTTTTGCCGAAGTTGTTGGCTACCCAGATGCTGCCACCCGCAAAAGCCAAACCCATCGGGCGCTTGCCGGCGGCAAACGTTCCGAGATTACCTCCGGTCTTGCTGAGCTTTGTCACGGTGTTGCCGGTTCGATTAGCGACCCAGATGTTCGTGCCATCGAAGGTGAATCCACCTGGACCGTCACCGGCAGCGTAAGTGCCGAGAACGGCGCCAGTCGCCGGATCGAGCTTCGTTACGTTGTTACTCAGCAGGTTGGCTACCCAGATAGCGGAACCAGCATAAAGTAACGCAACCGGTCGTTTGCCGACGGCGAAAGTTCCGGACACAACACCATCCTTCACTCTCACGCGCGTGACCGAGTCGCTAAACTGCATCGCAACCCAGATATACGTGCCGTCAAACGCGACTGCTTCAGGACCAGCCGTGCCCGGTGAAGATATAGTTGCAGTCCCGCCGTCGTCGATCGCGACAACGCCATCGTTGCCGACCGTGCTGAGACTGTTGGCGCCGCCGCCGCTGGTAGCTGTTCCACTTCCGAGAGTGATTTCACTCATCGGTTGTGCGTCCTGAGCTTTAACGACACTCAGCGTCATGGTCGAAAGGGCCACGAACACCGCTACGCTGAAGATTTTCAATTTCACAAGACTCATTTGGCACCTCCATTCGCTTTCATGTTCGCTGAGTCTTTAGGCCAATCTACCCAGCTAATCGCTTCTGCAATCGCATCAGGCGCTTGCATTCCCGGGCAACCACCCCATCGTTGCAGAGGTTCGTTACCATACTTGAGCACCCCGATGTGATTGCTCGTGTCCTTATCGACCTCGGGGTCAGGGTCTACAAAGCCAAGCTTGCGACGTAGGAGCTCCATGTCGTCCGGCGAACCTGTCAGGAACAGCCAGCCGGGCTTCACCTTATGCATTTCCGCATAGTGTTTGAGAGCCGGGACAGTGTCCTCTTTGGGTTTCAGCGAGAACGAGTAAAAGAAGATATCCTTACCGACGCGATCGCCAAGTAGATTCTGCACACGGGCCAGATTTCTGGTTACGGGCGAACAGATACCTTCACATTTCGCATAGAACATGTTGAAGACCACGATCTTGTCTTTGACGAGATCGTCGTAGAACTTCACTTTCTTTCCTTCCTGCGTGGTCAACACGAGGTTGGGAAAGTAACGTTGCCTGATCCGCTCACGCGAATCTATCACTTTAAACTTAGAAGGCGCGTCGAGAATTTGAGCTTTCGCCAGCAGCGGCACCACAAACGGAGCCGCCCCTAACGCTGCTACTAAACTTCTGCGTTTTTTGTCCGTCATAATTTTCCTTTCTTCAAGTTTCATCAAGGGCGACTAAGGTTGCGTATTGTTGTCTCCAACATCGTCGATTTGGCCGAGCACCATCATGGCGTGATCCTCGTGAACCACGTTGTGACAGTGCAGCGGGATCTTGCCGATGAAGTCGCGGAAACGGAAATACACCTTCGCTTCCATGTTGTGTTCCAACCTGAAAACGTCTTTCCGGCCTCTGCTAATAATTCCCGTCGATGACGGCGGATTACCGTTAATCGAGAGAGTCTGGAACTCCTCAAAGTGCATGTGAATCGGATGTTGCCAACCGCCGGAGTTGTTTTGGAAAACCCACTTCTCCACGGTGTTTCGTTTAATTCGGAAGCGCGGCGACTGGTTGCAACCGCCGACGAGCTGGCCGTTGACCTGCCATTGCCCGTTGCCTCTTTCAAACCGGAACGTGCGGGTGATGCGTGGCGCATCGTTGGTATTCGGGAAACCGTAGAAGTAAGTCGTATTCGCCGGAATCGTCGCCGGGTCGATACTGTTGTCCGCCACTGCCGGGCCATCGACGACGATCTTGAGGATCTTGTTCCCCTGGCCGGCTCCGAGCACGTTTCCAGTCGGACCGCGGCCATCTTCCTGTTCGAGACGATTCTCGAGATAGAAAGTCTTTCCAGCCTGGCCGGTGAAGTCGACGATGACGTCAACACGCTCGGCCACTGAAAATCGGGAGCTGTTTACCTGCATGGGTCTTTCCAGCAGGTTGCCGTCCGTCGAGATCTGCCAGAACGATTTGGTCGTGTTGTTGGGTCCGAGCACGAACATCTGGTAGAAGCGCGACGGTCCCGTGTTCAGCCAGCGGAAACGATAGCGCCGCGGGCTCACGTGCAACACCGGGTTGATCTTGCCGTTTACGAGGAACTTGTCACCGAGAATTCCGTCGGTATTGAACAGATCGAACCTCAGTAGTCCCGTGTCTGCGTCGAACACTTTGTCGTTGAAGACCATGTAGATGTCGAAGCTGGTCAGCGGATTTTGTCCGTCGCCGAAACTCGGTAGACGGAAGCCGGTGTTTTCATCGCCAGTGTCGAACTCGTTGAAGAGAATATAAGCGCCTGCAAGGCCTTTGTAGGTATTTTCCGCCGTGTGATCGATGCGGTGATCGTGATACCACAACGTGTGCATCGCTTCCTTGATGTCGCCCGTGCCAGGATGAGTCGAGTTGACTCCGGCATAGACGTTTGGATAGTGATAATCGTAAAACTTGCCCTGCGCGAAGAAGAAACACGGAAAACCGTCACTCTCGAGCGGTGTGTGTCCGTTGTGCAGGTGCGTTGTTACTGAGGGAAATCCAAAGCCACCGTTGTTGGAGGGCAAATTGTTTCGTTGTCTTACGAGGATCGAGCCGTTGCCCGGACTGCCGAGGACCCCGTATCGCTCGACGATCATTGGACCCGGCGTGATGCCGTTAAAACCCCAGATAGTTTGCGGGGGAAGCTCACCTACGGGAGCCATCAACACCGTTCCTTGTTGTTGGCTCATTTCGTAATACCGCTGGGGTGGAAACTGCGCGAACGCCTGGTGTGCAACCGAGCGTTCTTCGCCTGCCGGAGTATTTGGTGTGGGTGTTGGTGCAGGTGTAAGTGACGCGACTGGCGCCAGTACCTGCAATCGCGGCATGTTTTCGACGAATGGGGTCGTCGGTGGACTTTGCGGGTCGTCGAATACCATCCCGGCGCTGGTGATCGGGTGGGCACTCAAACCCTTTTTCGGGATCAGCATACCGGCACCGGTAAGCAATCCCATTTTGAGCAGATCGCGCCGCTTGAAACCGGCGGCAATCAGCTCGCTGCGATTGTTCGCAGCAGTTTGCCTGTCCTTCTCTTTTCTCCTATTCCGTTTGGAGATATACGCCATCTGGAACTCCTCCTATTGCACCTGGCGGTAAGCGCGCGGGCCAGGTGCGTTAGATAAGTAAATGACGTCGATTGAGACTTTGCGCCCAGATTTCTATCCCAATCGACTCGCTGTTTTCGATTTTGAGTGAAGCTACGCTCTGAGTGAGCTTGTCCTTCAGCTTTTGGAGGGGAAACCGAACGGACTTGAGTAGTAACTTGAGCGGGGCGCAATGTATTATTCCCCACAGGCGAAAGTCAAGAAAAAAGTTGTGGCGAAAATCCACAATCTATCGGAGGTTGCATGTCGTCAGTTCGTCTTTATTGTGCCGCAGTTCTCATCGCACTTCTTATCTTCTCAGCGGTCATAACTCCTGCTCAGAAAAAGTCACGCACTCAGGATGCTGCGCGTCATGCGAGTGAAGCCGCGAAGACTTTTACTGAGATCATGAACGTCAAAGAAAAGGCGATTCCGAAAGAGCTACTCGACGCGTCTGAAGCGATTGCCGTGTTTCCCGGGGTCCTCAAGGCAGCGTTTCTTCTTGGTGGTCGTGGTGGTCAGGGCGTGATCAGTCGTCGCGTGAAAGGCGGATGGAGTGCGCCTGCGTTCTTCAATCTTGGTGGCGGAAGTTTTGGCGCACAGATCGGTGCGCAGAAAACTGACTACGTGCTACTTATCATGAACCCGAGCGGGCTTGATGGTCTATTGAAGGACAAGTTTGAGCTTGGTGGTGAAGTGGGAATCTCGGCTGGTCCAGTCGGTCGTGAGGCAGCCGCGTCGACGAATCCTCGTCTCGATGCCGGCATTCTTTCGTACTCGCGCAGCAAAGGTGCGTTCATCGGCGCTGCGTTGAAAGGCGCCGTGATCAGTCCCGACAACGATCTCAATGAAGCGATCTATGGAAAGAAAGCGGACGAGCTGCTCAAGGGCACGAACCTGACGTTTGCTCAGATGCCTCCATCAGTGCGTATTTTCCCGCGTACGCTTGTGCGTTATTCGATTCGATAAAAATTGATCACACAAACCCTTGACGCTTTCTATTATGCGACCTAGAATGCTTCGTCACCCTTAGCGGTTGATTCGATCTCTCAAACTACAAGCGGGCAACGTGATCGGGAACAGCAGCAGACTCATGCTCCCACGAACGCAGCGACAAAAAGAAATTCTCGATTACATCACACGTTTTCAGGAACGCCACGGTTACATTCCTTCTTACGCACAGATTGCGCGGCAGTTTGGAGTGAAGTCACGTGCGACGATAGCGAAGCATATCGCTGCGCTCGAGAGGCGTGGTCTATTGGTCCGTGAACACGAAGACGGATCGTTTGCTTTGAATGTTAAAGTCGAAGAAAAGAGTAGCGACTCGCTCTGTGAGGTTAAGGTACTCGGCGAGATCGCTGCCGGTGCTCCGCTCGAAGTCGTTGAAAACGAAGAACGAATTCCGGTGCCGCGTTTTCTATTGGGACGCGTGAAGCCGGATCGTGTTTACGCATTGCGTGTGAAAGGCGACTCGATGATCGACGAGCACATCTGCGACGGCGACATCGCGTTGATCGAGAACCGCACTGATGCGCGTGATGGTGAGATCGTTGTTGCGTTGTTGATCGAAGAGAACCAGGCGACGTTGAAGAGGCTTTATCGTCGCGGCATGAACATCGAGCTTCAGCCCGCGAATTCTCAGCTCCAGCCACTAACCGTTCCGGCCAGCCAGGTACGCGTCCAGGGCATCTTTCGGGGACTCTTACGGCCCAGTAATTAGCCACAAAAAGGCACAAAAAGCACAAATGCTAAACCGAAGAGGCGCCCATAGAATGGACGCCTTTCTTATTTTCTACTTATGTGCTTTTTGTGCCTTTTTGTGGCTAAAAACTGCTTGGTGGTGTGCTTCGTTGTAACCAATTGTCCGCGGGATACTCCGCGGTCGCTTTTATGAGATGCAGCGTGTATGCATGCCTCGATCGTGTCGATTTGTTTTCGAAGCTTCGATGTGGCAGTAATCCGTGCAGCAGTATCAAACTTCCTTTCGACACTTCGAGTGGCACAAGCTGATCTTCCGGCCACGGCGTTTCATCGAAGATCTCAAACTTCATCTTGTTTTGCGGCGCACGCACCCAACGCGATTTGAGTCCCTGGCGATGCCCACCGGGTATGGCCCAAAGACAGCCATTCTCGACGGTCGCATCTTCGAGAGCAAACCATAACCCAACGATATCGATCGGCTCGGTATAGAGAAACGTGCTGTCCTGATGACACGTGACCTCACCGCCGATGTTCGGCTGCTTGAATATATACATCGATTGCAGCAGCAGTGACTTCTCGAATCCGAGCGCGTGTGCCAGTTCTTTCACCTTCTCACTACGTGAGAACTTTTGAAACACGGGATCGAGATCGTGTAGCGCGTGTCCAATCTTATTGATCGATTTTTCTTTTTTATACTTCAGCGTTCCCTCAGGATTGAACGCATTCTCTTCGAAGAAGAAGCGGATCTTGTCTCCCGACGAAAGAAAGTATTCATCGGTGAGCCGGTTCTGCTCGTGCGTGGAAAAGATCGACACGATTTCGCTGGGATCAAACTCCTGGACCAACTCGTCCGCCCTCTTGCGCAGCTCATCGCATTCCTTCTCGCTGGCAAACCCTTTGAGCACGAGAAAGCCCCGATCGTGATAATCATTCAGTTGCGGCGCAGAGATCATTGAGTGTTACCTGTCACAACGAATGATACCTTCTGGTAGAGCTCTTCAAAATCCCGGTCGGCTTGTTCGCCGTTTATAGATGCATGGACGCCGCCTCCGAGATGTGGCTGGTCCTTTTCCAACCGCTTAGTGGTCCATAGCGTGACCCGCAAGCCTTTCAGGTTGCGATAGGGCCCTTCAAGCACAAACTCTTCTTTTGAGTTGACGTATGAAGTATCGGCTGTTTTGTCAGTGAAGGAAACGGACACCTCGTGAAAGCCTTGCTGCAGCAGTTCCTGCTTGTAATTGTTGATTCTTTGATTAGCGGCGTCGAGTTCAGCCTGCGTGCCGACGCTATGCGTCATCGACGCGCCTTTCGAGTAGTATGCAGCCCCACGATTTCCACCAGAACAACTAATTGCCAATAATCCGAAGAGTGTGAGTGTGAGCATTCTTTTCATGGCCGGCTCCGCGACTGAGTATGTGAGAACGGCGGGTTTATATCACCGACCGCGCCGCCCACTCAAGCTTTCGGTCATACTATCGAGCCGCGTTGTCCCGATCCCCTTGCAAGCTTGTCTGATTAGTTAACCTCGTATATAGTGAGCGGCCTGTTCGTCGTCTTATAAAGCTCATAAATCTGGTCTTGTCCCAAGTCCCCGGACTTGTAATTGTGCTGTTGCTTTTGCCTTCCGTCTGTGCGGCAACAGAAGGTCCAAATTCCTTAAATCAATCGAAAGGTAAGAAAAGAATGTCCCGAAGAATCCTACTAAAGACACTCTCACTGTTGCTCGCTTTAGGCCTCCTCACGTATCTACTCACACAACCAGATGAGATCAGTCATGCTCAAACGGGCGGATTTGATCGATCGCAATACGCAGACGACAGACCCGTCGGCGATCTCAATGCCGCCCAGGATGAGCTCCCTGAATCGGGCGAATTCAACGTGATGATCGAGCTGTTCGACACTCCCACGTCAAGAGTCTATTCAGAAGCTCTGGGCAATCAGAGTGACCGCGCTGCCAATCCGCAAAGCCGCGCAGCCGCTCAGGGCGCAGCGCGCGCGCAAATGGCTCGAATCAAGGGAGCCCAGCAGCGTGTGCTCGCGCGACTCGCCTCCTTGGGTCGCAACGCCCGAGCCCTCTACAACGTGGAGACTGCTTACAACGGCATCGCCGCGAGGATCGACGCCAGCGTTCTCTCGGAGCTCAGAGCTCACCCGGATGTAAAAGGCGTCCACGCGCTTCCTATCCACTACATCGAGAATTCATCGAGCTTGCCCTTTATTAAAGCTGCCAGCGGCTGGGCTGCAACGGGCGGCAACTCGGGCAATGGGATCAGGATCGCGATCATCGATACCGGCACTGACTATTTGCACGCGAACTTTGGTGGACCCGGCACTGCCGCCGCCTACGCCGCCAACAATCGCGCCATTCTCGAGCCCGGAACGTTCCCGACCGCGAAAGTCGTCGGCGGAATGGATTTCGCCGGAGACGCGTACACGGGCGCGAATGTACCGGTGCCGGATCCGGACCCGCTCGACTGCAACGGACACGGCTCCCACGTTGCCGGCACGGCCACCGGTTTTGGTGTCAATGCAGACGGCACGACTTTTCTTGGTCCCTGGGACGGCTCAGTACCCTTTTCTTCGTTCGGCATCGGACCCGGCGTCGCCCCAAGAGCGCAACTGTACTCGTTGAAAGTATTCGGCTGTGCGGGCAGCACTGGTCTGACGACACAGGCCATCAACTGGGCCGTTGATCCGAACGGCGACGGAGATCCTTCCGATCACGTCGACGTGATCAACATGTCGCTGGGTTCCAATTTCGGCCTTGCCAATGACGCGAGTGCGTCAGCAAGCAGCAACGCGGCGCTGGCGGGCGTAATCGTTGTCACTTCAGCCGGTAACGCAGGCGACACTCACTACATTGTGGGAAGCCCCTCCACTTCGAGTCGCGTGCTTAGCGTGGCCAACATTGTCGACTTCGGCATTCAGCAAGCAACCACGACAGTCAACTCGCCGCCGGCAATTGCTGGAAATAAGGCGTCGCTCCCGGCGACCTTCAACCCGTTGATACTCTCGCCGGTGAGCGTCCCGGGTAGTGTAAAACTAGCGAACGACGGTTCGACCGATTTGTTCCCGGGCGCGGCGCCCGGCTCGGTCGGCACAACTACTGACGGCTGCCAGCCATTCGCGCCGGGGTTCTTCACCGGGTTAATCGCGCTCGTAGATCGTGGCGGTGGTTGCGGCTTCTCTTTCAAAGTAAAGAACGCTCAGGACGCCGGGGCGACGGCCGTAATCGTGGGCAATAACGTCGCCGGCACGATCTCGATGGGCGGCACCGATCCCACGATCACGATCTTGTCATTATCAATCACGCAAGCCGACGCCAACGCGATCAAGGGCCAACTGGGCACAGGCGTTAATGCCACTTTGAACTTTACTCACCTGGGCGACACCGTCAGCGCCAGCACTTCGCGTGGAGCGCGACGTGGCGACAACGGGCCTAAGCCTGATATTTCCGCGCCCGGTACAAACATCATCTCGACCGGTTTCAGCACCGGCAACTTGTCTTCCACGATTAGCGGAACTTCGATGGCTTCTCCGCACGTGGCCGGCGCAATGGCGCTGCTTCGTCAACTCCATCCGACGTGGTCCGTGGAAGAGTTGAAAGCACTCGTGATGAACACCGCGAATCACGATCTCTTTACCGGCATTAACGGTACGGGATCGAAGTTTGGCGTACAGCGAACCGGCGCAGGCCGCATCGACCTTCAGGACGCCAGCAACGATGACGTCGTCGCTTACAGTGATGACGGCTCGGGTGGCGTCAGTGTCTCCTTCGGTGCTCCCGAAGTAGTCGGCACTGCGAATATCCAGAGGACGGTGCGCGTTGCAAACAAAGGCGCTGTTGATGTCAACTACGATCTTTCCTATGTAGCTCTGACAGACGCGCCCGGCGTGACCTATTCATTCCCGGATGGTCCAATGATCAACGTACCTGCCGGCGGCTCGACAACATTTACCGTCCAGCTCGATGCAAATGCCGCAGCGATGAAGCATCCGCGCGATGCGACGATGGCGGCCACGCAGGGAGGTAATCCTCGTTATTACATGACTGAGGAATCGGGTTATGTCACGTTGACGCCGGGTAGCGGCACCGCATTGCGCTTACCGCTGTATGCGGCTCCGCGTCCGGCTTCAAATATGACGACCAATCGTAATTACGTGTTGTTAACAGGACCGACAGGTTCGACTAACGTCGGTTTGACGGGACAAGATATCAACACGGGCGGGGCTTTCCCCGTCGATGTGATTTCACTTGTTAGTGCGTTTGAATTGCAGGGAACCAGTCCGGCGACGATACCGGCTTCAAGTGTTGCAAGTAACGCTGACTTGAAGTCTGTGGGCGTGACCAGCGACTTCAAGGCTACAAACTCAGTCACTGCTGCTACCAAAATCTTCTTCGCCATTACCACACACGGTAAATGGACCACACCGAGCGATGTCCAGTTCAATATCTTCGTTGATCGGGACAGGAACGGTACCGACGATTTTCAGATCAGCAACCTGGCCACTGCGGATGCGCAGGGAAATGCATTTGACGTCCTCGTGTCGGCGCGTCGTCCCGCGCCGTTTACGGGTACATTTACTTTGGACAGTTTCCTCAACAACGTCGCTCCTTCCGGTCTTGAAACTGTTGTTTACAACACCGATATGATGGTCATTCCGGTGTCCGCTTCGGCGATCGGGTTGACCACGGCGAATGCCAAATTCAACTATCGCATCACCACGACCAGTCGTGGATTCGGTGGCACCATCGATACTCTTACGACTCGCACGTACGATGCGGCTAATCCTGGTTTCGATTTGACGGGTAGTTTCACAGGTCTGCCGCTGTATGCCGACCTGAATGGCGGATCTGTTCCCGTCAACTACAACAAGGCAAATTTACTCGCAAACGGCTCTCTCGGTTTGCTGTTGTTGCACCATAACAACGCATTCGGAGCGCACGATCAGATTCTAAGCCTGGCTGAACCAACTGCGACGACAGTCACGGTTGATGCCGCCTCCGGCGTCTACAGTGATCCGACTACGTTGAGGGCCACCGTCAGCCCGGCTACTTATCTCGATCAAACTATCTCCGGAAACGTGCAGTTCTCGGTTGATGGTAATCCGGTGGGCGCAGCCGTTGCAGTGAATTCAAGCGGCGTTGCGACAACGTCGTACACGGTAACTCTACCGGCTGGACCACACACAATCACGGCAGCCTTCAGCAGCACCAACAGTGCGTTCCTCAATAGCAGCAACACCGGCACGCTTACGGTGTCGCGGGAGGATGCGACTGTTAGCCCGGCCGCCGCGAATCCATTTGCGGTCAAGGTGAATTCGCCTGGAGGCACGGGTGGACCAATGACGCTCTGCTTCGAGATGAACGAGGTGAGTGATGGCAGTCCTGGAGACACGACCAACATCACAAGCGTGACGGTCAACGTTGTTCCCATTAGTGGTGGTTCGACCATTTCACCGGCTGCCGTCTTGAGTGGTGGTGGAGTGGGAGCGACGCGCACAGCTTGTGTAACCATTAATAATGTTCCTGTGAACGTCTACGATGTAAGTCTGACAATCAATGGGAACTTCTACCAGGGTACAGGCAGCACTGTGCTCGTTGTTTACGATCCATCGCTCGGCTTTGTCGCGGGTGGAGGCATGCTTATTCACAACGGCTTTAAAGCCCATGTCGGTGTGAATATTAAGTTCCTCAAGAGCGGAAACGCTCAAGGATCGCTGCTTTATATCGAGCACAGACCAACCGGCGACGTCGTGGTGAAGAGCAATTCGATGGGCTCTATGGCGATCGTTGGGAATGAGGCTTTACCGATCGGAAAGGCCACAGTCAACGGCGCCGGTAATCACGGCTTCATAGCACGGGTTATCGACAACGGAGAGCCGGGAACCTCAGATCGCTTTGGTCTGCGGGTGACGAGTCCGTCCGGCGCAATTCTGGTCGATCTAACGTTCGATCCGATTCAGCTTTCGGGCGGTAACTTCTCCGTACCGAAGCTCACTGGCAAGTAGAATAAGCAGCTCTCCCCAAAATGAGAATGGCGGTCCTTTTAGGGCCGCCATTCTTATTTATTGCGTAACTAAAAGTAGGGGCATCGGGCTTGGCCCCCTCATCAAGGCCCACCGGCGACGCCCCCGGGCCCCACACTCTGGGCAGGTGCGAGGCAATCGAGATTGGCGCGTTTATATCTGCCGCGAAGGACCATCACAAGACACTGTTGGGAGGATGCGATATAGAATTCATGCCAATTTTTGGTAAGCGAAAATGAACACACCTCACCCGTCCTGCCCTGAGAGGGCAGTTTCAATTTGATTAACTAGGCCAAACCCTTAACGAACGCTGCTGATAAGCGTCAGGATAATCGTTAGTACCATATTTGAGTCCTGAGGCGCTGTCGCACCGGTCGTATGAATTTCACCGGTGATTACGACCGGCGCTGGTGTCCCCGCGGTTGGGATTTCACCTATCACTCCTGCTGAACTTGAGGGTTGAGGCGCCACCACGCCGGTGGAGGGGATTTCACCGGCGCGAGCTGTACCTGACAACATACATGCCAAAAGGACCGCTATTGCTAAGAGTCTCATTCTGGGTTTCTCCTTTGAGTTGAGGAATGCCAGCCGACTGGCAAGAAAACAGCATAGTGTAAATACATATAGCGCTATTGACACAGCGTCCTTGGCTGTTTCTAATATCCGGCGCTGGTAAATCAAGACTTCTTACACTCACTAACAAAGGGTAATCTTCCGTGAAGATGGCCTCACCTAAGCTGGAGACCGCGCACCAAAACGCGAACGACGAAGCTCTGCGTAGGTGCATGACTGCCTTAGAACAAAAGGACAGAGAAGATTACTCGGGCGCACAGAAGGCAATGCACCCCTATTGGAGTCGCATAGGGGAAACACCAGAAACGCGCGAACTTGATTTACCTGCGGCCGCTGAAGTTTTGTTGTGTGTAGGTATTCTGACCAGTTGGATCGGGAGTAAGAATCAGGTTTCCCAAGCACAAGAGATTGCCAAGAATCTCCTCACGCAAAGCATTACTTATTTCGGCGAATCGAGAGACGTGATTAAAGTCGCCGTTGCACAGTCGGAGATTGCTTACTGCTACTGGCGCGAAGGCGCATTGAACGAGGCGCGATCATGGCTGGAAGAGGCATTGAAAAAGCTGACGTTTCAGGGCGCCGCCAGAGCAAGAGCACTTCTGAAGCTATCAACCGTAGAGTGGACATCCGGAAGGTTTCGCGAAGCCTTAGAAGTACTCGAACAAAATGAACCGTTATTTCGAAAGATTAGTAACCCAACTATCAAGGGAGGCTACCATAGCGAGCTTGCAATTATTCATCGTAATCTCGCGACGACAGAAAACCGGCGTGAGTACTTTCAGCGTGCGATCAAGGAATACAAAGAGGCTGAAAAGAACTTCAAACTAGCTCACAATCCGATCTACCGAGCCGACGTAATCAACAATGTCGGTTTCTTACAGTTCAAGTTGGGCCGCTACACAGAGGCACATAGATATTTTAATGAGGCTCGTCGCCTTACAGTTAAGTTCAAGGATAAGGCACGCATTGCGCAAATTGACGAAAGCCGAGCGCAGGTTTTGATTGCACAGGGAAAACTGACGGACGCGGAACGTATCGCACGTCGAGCAGTGTCCGCATTACGAAAGAGTAGTCGCTTCTGCCTGATTGCTGAGGCCTTGATAACACAGGGGACCGCGCTGGCTCGATTAGGTCGAACAGGCCGTGCTCATTTTGTATTTCGACAAGCGATCGAAGCTGCTCACCAGGTGAATGCCCTGAACATTGCGGGACTCGCGGCCCTCACCTTGATCGAAGAAATTCACGATTTATCTCCGGAGATACTGCAGGCCGCTTATCGACAAGCCCGCGAGTGGCTCGCGAACTCTCAAAGCCCGGATATTAAGCTTCGACTCGCAGACGTCGCCGCTCGCGTTGTTGCCAGCATTCACACTGAGTTGAGCACAGACCAAGCAACAGAGATCTTATTGAGCGAACCCGGTGGACTCAGAGCCCAGTTAGAAAAACATGAGCGCGTGGTAATCAAGCAGGCTTTAGACGAAGTTGGCGGACGGGTAACCCACGCCGCCTCTCTCCTGGACATGAGATATCAATCATTAGCCTATATCATCGAACGCCGCCATCCTGACTTACTCAAAAAGCGAACGCCAATCAGACGCCGGCAAGCACGAAAAAAGAAGTGATCACTGTGCAGCAGTGGATATTGCCGCGTCGAGATCGGACCAGAGATCGTCTGCATCCTCGATACCGACGCTGAGTCGTAGCAGCGAAGGTGGAAGGTGTTCCTGTCCTGGAATCGCAGCTCTTCGTTCTATAGTCGATTCTACTGCTCCGAGACTGGTGGCGTGTCGGATGAGCGTAACGTTTGCACAGACACGATCAGCAAGCTCAGCTTCTCTACGGAGATCGAACGAAATGATCGTCCCAAAGCCCTTGAGCACGCGCCTGGCAATGGCATGCGTCGGGTGTGACGGCAGTCCTGGATACCGGACGCGAGTGACGAGCGGGTGCGTCGCTAATCGCTCCGAAAGCATCATGGCTGTTTGTTGGGCTCGTTGTAAGCGAAGCGCGAGAGTTCTCGCGCCGCGTACGGCAAGAAAAGCTTCGAGCGTCCCTGGTGTTGCGCCAGTTACCTCACGAGACTGTCTTAGGGCGTGCCACATTGCATCGTCTTTCATCGTGGCAATACCTGCTAACAAGTCAGAGTGGCCGCCAATGAACTTGGTTGCTGATTGCAGAGACACGGTGGCTCCGAATTCAAGCGGCTGCTGATTCAAAGGCGTCGCGAAAGTGTTGTCGACTGCTACGATCGCGCCGGGCTTACGTGGTGCTGCGCAGATAGCTTCCAGATCCGCAACGGTTAGCAGCGGGTTCGAGGGTGATTCAAGCCAAATCAGATCAGCGACGGTGCAGGCGTGAATCCAGCCGGCTGTATCCTCCACTGCCACGCGCTGCACTGACCAACGCTGTCTTTCAACGCCTGCTGCTGCCAGTCTTGCAACACCGTGGTAGCAATCATCCGGTAGGACCACAACGGCGCCGGCCGAAAGCTGCTCGAACACTGAAGCGATAGCGGCCATGCCGGAGGCGAACGCCACCGCTTTGCCAGACTCAAGCCCGCCGACCACTTCTTCGAGTGCTTCCCAGGTTGGAGTACCATCATCGCGCGAGTAGTCGCGCCCCGTGCCTATTATGAAGTTTGATGCGGGGATTAGCGGTACGTTCAACGGAGCGCCGGGCTCGGAAGCGCGGCCTGCCGAGACGAGCCATGATTCCGGTTTGATTTCAGACGAGCGCTTCTCCATCCTTTTACTTAACACCTCCAGCACAACCCGGTGAGCAAACGGTAGAGCCTAACACACGTTTAAGTATCAACTCTCTTCTCCGTTATTCATGCGTGATATGCTTGCGGCAATCTTTACATTTTGATTTGCGGAGGATCGAAGGTGGCACTTAATTTCGCAAGCGATATTCGACCCCTATTTCGTGATACGCCCGATGTGGATACCATGAAGCGTATGGGGCTTGACCTCTCGTCTTACGCAGACGTCAAAGATCAAGCCGTCGCAATCCACGCGCGTCTGGAAGATGGCAGCATGCCATGCGATGATCCCTGGCCGATGGAGCAGGTAGCGTTGTTCAAACGTTGGATGGATGAAGGCATGGCGCCTTGACGTGGAGTGACTCGATGATCAGAAAAGTTACAGCAATCATCCTACTGTACGCCGCAGTCGCCATGCTGCTGTTGGCGAACGGCGTTCACGCGCAGCAAGCGGCAGCAAAGCCGGCATTCACGTTCCAGGAGGTGATGATTTCGATGCGCGATGGCGTGCGCCTGCAAACGGTGATTCTCGCGTCACATCGACACGCAACTGACGCTCAAGGCTTTGCACATGGCATTGGCGAACCGCACGGTGCCAACCTGGCTTGGTCCATCATTCTGATCGCGGCGTGCAATATGCGGCTGCGGATTACGTCGCGCTTTTGCAAGAACATAAGATCAAGATCGGCATAAGTCGTACCGGCAATCCCTATGACAACGCCAAGGCCGAACGGTTCATGCGCACGCTCAAGTACGAAGAGATTTACTTGAATGACTACGACACGCTGGCTGAGGTGCTAGCCTCAGTTCAGCATTTCATCGAAGCAGTCTATAATCGGAAGCGACTTCATTCGGCTATCGGCCGCCAGCCGAGTTTGAAGCTTCGCTTTCACCACCAATACTTTCTTAACTCTTTGCGTCATTTCAGGGGTGCACTACAGTCTTTGAATCGATTGTGCTTGACGAGTATGAGACAGGACTAACCCACCCTGTAATCTTGCATGACTTTAGTTGGACAAGATGCGGAACCCAGCTCGAGTTCGCCTACTCTCTTGTGGATTCAAGTATCGGTGGGTATAAGTGGCAACCGTCTAACCGCTTCAACCGGACGCGCAACTAAGGCGGCTCAGGGCCGCCTTCATTATTGCGCTGGATTGTTGTAAAAAGTTAGATTTACTGGAGCCGGCTGCCCGAATTGAACCGGAACGCAGTTTCACCGTAAATGAGAGCATCGCGCAAATCACTAATAGCAATCAATGACCCGTTCACTCTCGTTAATATCCACGAAAACGGCGCCAAAGTTGACCTCTCAATTCTTAAGACCGAAGCTTTGATGTTTGATACGGTATGTATTCCAACATTAAAGCCAAGTTTCTTTGGCAGTAACTGTCTAAATAACAACCAGCACCACGTGCTTGACGAATTAGAATGGCTCTTGGAATACCGGATTATTCAGGAAGTTCCACATTGGCCTGAAGGTGACCAGAATATTCCTATGGATGCGGAGAACTTTGCAGCAGCCATGATTCGGTCCAAATTAGATAAGGACCAGCAACAGCTGGAAATTCTGAAACCCATCGAGCGTACGGCAAAGGCAATGGGAGAAATCGCTGCTCGGATGCATGTACTGATGATGCAAGACGAAGGTTTCCCTGACGTTTACCCCGTGGTTGATTTTGGACTTAGAGGTAAAGAGAGCGAGCCAAAAAGTGAAGTTGTCGATATAGTAATTCAAAACATTCCCATGCCTCACGAAGATACCCCTTGGGAGCATATCTATGAAATCAAGGGCGACCCAGACACGCGGCGAAAATTTCTCGCACTAAAGGATTGGATAAGCGACACTGCACGACTCAAACTGGAACCTAACGAGATAGAGGACAAGCTGAAATCCCTAATTGCGGAGTATGAAGCGCATATGAGGCTTCATCGGGTCAAGACCCGATTACAAGCTTTGAAGACAGTTGTAATGGCCGAAATAGGAATTGCAATGGCTGGTGTTTTAACTGGACATTGGGCAATTGCCGGATTAGCCGGAATGATAGCCACACCACTCTATTCACTAAAAATGCATGAGCTCGGTTTACAGGAAGAGGAGCGCAGAGCTCCAGGAAAAGAATTAGCTTACATCGTCAAACTTAAAAAGGAATTCGGACAATAGTAAGAATAGTCTGTGGATAACTCAGACATCGGCGGGGAATATACTGTCGCTTCTGAGCGATACCCAGACTTCGATTCGTGACCATCCTACAAACGCAATCCTAAGCTATCGCACGGCGTATCAGTAAAGTCTTGGTCAACACTAAATATCGCTCAGTCGTCTGGATCGAGCGGTGGCCCATTGTAAGTATCCCGAGAATGCACGTTAGCCACGTTTCGAGGAACAAGATTAAGCCTCACAGTGAAGAGTTCGAGAAGCAAGGGACTATATTAGTCGTCCCTGAATAATTCGATTCTGACAAGCGCCAGGAACTAAGCTGCGGTTGCGGGGGTGCGCTTGATTTCTAACGCCAGCGCAACGTGGCCAAAAAGGAGCCAAAAGAAAACTCGCAG